>Ga0209396_1000329_pt1 | contig 58976 bp, 56 predicted proteins | sample GOMGulsemesocosm_6_FD_184638 | JGI IMG/M metagenome (GOLD analysis project Ga0209396, IMG submission 184638) | Methane-oxidizing microbial communities from mesocosms in the Gulf of Mexico - GOM8C Gulf of Mexico (SPAdes) (version 2) | ecosystem: Environmental > Aquatic > Marine > Cold seeps... | reverse complement strand
TCCAGTCAGCATTGAATATTTTATGACGACAATGCTCTGAGTTTGCTTGTGCGAACATGTAAAGTTCGATGTCGTGAGGATTACGACCTAATTTTGTGAAGTTTTCGAATAAGTAATTAACTTCATCATCAGCTAATGCTAAACCTAGCTCAATATTCGCTTGTATTAAGGCATTTTTACCGCCACTTTCGATATCAATGGCTGTTAATTCACCTGGTTCAGCTGTAGCAAATAGAGATGTTGCTTGTGCCATTTCAGTAAATACGGCTTCCATCATCCTGTCTGAAATCAGATTATTAAGTTGAACTTGCTGTTCAGTACTTAATTTAGTATCAGCTGTCGAAAGGGTAATGTAATAGGCAAGACCACGTTCTAAACGAGAAACCTTAGCTAAACCACAGTTATGCGCGATATCTGTTGATTTTGAAGACCATGGCGAAATAGTACCTGGACGTGGTGTTACCAATATGAATTGGCCAACAGGTTCGTGTTCTTCGATGGTTGGACCATACTTAAGAAGTTGTTGTAAAACTTGAAACTCTTCATCGTTAAGATCTGATGAGATATGTGCAAAATGTGTGAACTCAGCATAAATATCTGTCACAGGAAGTTGTAATTCAGCACATTGAGCTAATAATTTTTTAACTCGAAAGTCTGAAAGTGCCGGAGCGCCGCGAAGGGTTTTCATCAACATCGTCATAAACGTATTCACCAGTTTAGTTTTATTTTAACCGCTTTTTGCAGTTAACATAATGTAAGAAAAAATCGCGCATATTATAGTTTATATATAACGATTTGATAAGCACTAAAGGTCGTTCAAATACACTTTAATGATAAATCAAAGAAAAAAATCCTTTGATAAATAATGAAATCACGCCACAATGATGAACTATGATGAAAAAACATTTAAAAATATCTAAAAAAATCAGCAAGTTTGTCAGCTTATTACTGATGAGCACTTTTTTGTTATTGGGTTGCCAACCAGCAGAAAAAAAGCCGAGTTTACAAAGAATTATTGACCGAGGTTATGTAACTGTAGGTACTATTTTTGGCTTAACAAGCTATTACCTTGAAGCTGAAGGGCCAACCGGTTACGAATATGAGTTGGCAAAAAAGTATGCAGATTCTCTCGGGGTTGAGTTAAGGGTAATTCCAAGCTATAGCCTTGCTGAACTTTTTGAAAAACTAGACAGCGGACAAGTGGATATTTTGGCTGCCGGTTTAGCGGTAACCGACAAGAGGCGCCAACGATATAATTTTTCACCGAGTTACAATCAAATCAGTCAAAAATTAGTCTTTAAGCAAGGGGCTATTAGACCACGGCAGTTAAAAGATTTAACGGGCGAACTACTGATCATGGCTCACTCTAGTCATGAAGAAAATCTTATTCAATTACAAGAAAGTAATAATGAGTTGAAATGGCAAACTAGCGATGAATTCGACAGTGAAGAGCTTCTTTTAAAAGTCTTAGCTGATGAAATCAATTACACCGTTATCGACAGCAACACACTTGCCGTAAATCGGCGTTATTACCCTGAAATAAGCATAGGTTTTACGATTAAAAAACCGCAACCTTTAGCTTGGGCGGTAACAAAAAATAATGACCAATCAATATATGCCAGTCTGATTGAGTTTTTTGGTAAGGTCCATCACGATGGCACGCTTCTCGCGCTTGATGACAGATACTACGGACATGTTGAAGAATTCAATTATGTGGATACCCGCATGTTTATTAAAGCGGTAGAGAACAAACTACCGAAATATCGATCAATGTTTGAAAAATATAGTCAAGAATTAGATTGGCGACTATTGGCGGCGATTAGTTATCAAGAATCTCATTGGAATCCACATGCTCGTTCTTATACCGGAGTGAGAGGCATGATGATGCTAACCCTACCTACGGCGAAACAAATGGGTATTAAAAGCCGTTTAGATGCAGAGCAAAGCATTCGTGGTGGCGCAAAATATTTCAAACAGATGATCCATAGAATGCCTGACCGTGTGCAATATCCCGATCGATTATGGTTTGCTTTAGCTTCATACAATGTTGGTTTAGGACATTTAAATGACGCAAGAAAAATTACAGAAATGCAAGGTGGAGACCCAGACCGATGGGTGGAAGTAAAAGATCGTTTACCTTTGTTAAAACAGAAAAAATATTATAAACCCACTAAATATGGCTATGCCCGTGGCGATGAAGCGGTTAATTATGTTGAAAATATTAGACGTTATTACGACACGTTAACATGGATGGATGACAAGGCAAAAGAACAAGAGTTATTGCAAACCGTCGAAACTAATACAGTAACTATTACTGAATAATCCTCCAAATACTCTAGTAAGTAAAACATGCTGGTCATTTGTTGGTTAACATTATTACTCTACATAGCGAGTAGGGCTACTAATTTATATAAATATCTCCAATGTCATAAAACAGTCATGTTGTTAAATGATACTCAAGCAAACGCATTGAGAATATTAACAACAATAAGTAAGTTTACGTAAAGGGTAAATAGCCATGAATCAGAGAATTAGACGACAAGTGCAAACGACACAAAGAAAAAGACAGTTAATACGTCAAAAAAATAAAATAAATTCACGCCGGTTAGCGCAGTTTTTAACAGAGAATCAATAGATTAGCCTTATGCTAATCTATTGTTCTTTCGCTATATTAACCAATGGTTGGAACAAGCCCTGCCATTTGCATAACCTGAGCGCCGATAATGCCTACGCCAAGAATTGCGGCAATAGCTAAAGCTGGAACACCACCTTTCACCCGGTAATCATCTAATAAATGTTCACGTTGCTTACGTTGCACCCATACCATAGTCACAGGTAAAAATATGGCTAGCACAACTAGCGCAATGGCGGCATAGCCTAAGGCGACAATAAAACCTTGAGGGTAAAATAAAGCGAAGCCTAAAGGGGGGAAAAAAGTAATAATAGCGGTGATCATACGGTCACGGCCAGAATCACTTCGCTTGAGTACATCACTAAAAAAATCAAATAAGCCTAAACTAACGCCTAAAAATGAAGTTGCTAATGCTAAATCTGCAAAAATAGTTACCGCGCTACTAATGGTTGGATTTTCTAATAACGTGCTTAAGCTATTGATAAAACCACCTAAACCATCACTATCAAGTAGATTACTCTGGCTCATTACACCTTGGCTGATCACTTGCCAAAATAGATAAATACCTAGTGGTAAAGCGGCACCAAAAATCATAACTTTACGCAAAGACTTAATCTCCATGCCCATGTATTTAACAATAGAGGGAATAGAACCATGAAAGCCAAATGAAGTGAATACAACGGGTATGGCTGAAATGATTAAACCTTGCTCTAGTGGCATTTCCAGTAGGTGTTTCCCTTGAACATAAGGGGTCAACATGTAAAACATAATCGTAAGTACAATTATTTTAATGGTAAACAGTACACGGTTTACTTTATCTACCGTGCCAGCACCTAAGGTAATAATCGAGCCAAAAACCACAGCAAAAATAATCGAACCCACTTGTGGGGCGATTTCAATTTCACTCCATTGCATAACGTTTACTTGCAGCTGAGAACCACCTCCAGCAATGTAAGCGGCACACAGCGCATAAAAAAGAAAAATCATCGAGAAATTTGCTAGCCATTGTCCTTTTTTGCCCAATAATGTTTTGGCTAGGGTATTTAGTGTCGCAGTTTGTTGTGCATGTTGATGAAGTTCTAACATGAGCAATGCTGTGTAGGTCATTAATAACCAGGCCCCTAGGAGAATAACTACCGCGGTTGAAAACCCTAATCCAGCAGAAACTATGGGTAGCGCTAGCATACCAGCTCCAATGGTTGTTCCCGCTATAATTAGCATACTGCCAAGTGTTTTATTTATGATCACAAAGTGCGCCTTTATTGTTATGTGTTTTGTAGCTGTATTGTTAATAACCCCAAAATGGTCTGATAAAATAGAAGTATCGGGAGGTAATTGGAATAGGTGCTAGGCAGAGATTATTTCTCAGCTTGTAAGTTTATATTTACGGGAAAAAATCGTTATTGTGATTGTTTTAATAAGAATGTGTTGAATGATTTTTATTATTACTTGTTTTTAAAGAACTTTTTGATATTTAAAAAGCTTACTAGACGCAACGGCTAGTAAGCTTTATTGCACACTTAATATTTTATCGAAATTTATACCGTTAAATGTGCTTGCCACGGGTCCATGTTGAACCGGTTAATAATCGTTCACCCGCATCAACCGCGCCTGTTTCCATTGTTGTTCCCATAGAATCGTTCCAACGATTCAAAAAGCCAAATAAAGAAATAACGCCTAAAATCTCTACAATCTCACCTTCATTCCAGTACTTATGAAGCTCAGCTGAAATATTATCGTCGACAGCATTTGGCACACTTGAAGCGGCTAGGGCAAATTCAAAGGCGGCTTTTTCGCCTGCACTGTAGATGTCGTTTTCACGAAATGACCAAATATTTTCTAAACGTTCATCACTACCGCCGTAGCGCTCGGCGGCTAAAATAGTATGCGCTTCACAATAACGGCAACCTGTATTTGCACTGGTAATGTAACCAATTAATCTTTTTTGTTCGGCCGTTACAGCGCCGTCGTTGGCCATTACCGCCATATTTAAATTTATAAACGCTTTTGCAATAGCTGGGCGACGTTGCATTGTTAAAACACTATTAGGACAAAAGCCGAGTGTTTCATTAAAAAATCGAGCGAGTTCGGCAACTTCTTCATTTTCATCGATAGAAAGTGGGGCAACTAACGCCATAGTCTTCTCCAGTTATGTTGATTATTTATGTGAGGTGTGCAGATAATATAAAACACAGATATTGCAATTGCAACATCTGTGTTTGTAAATATTTCTCTTCAAAGCCTGAATCGTGTTATTTAATTTTGATTAATGATAAAGTAACAAAATCAACGAAAACCTCAGGTAATCATTATTAACTCTGCCAGAAATAAAGCATTTACGTTAACTCAAGAAGTTATTGAACCACTCGATTTAACCACGCATTTACCGTTTCGTGTGGCCGTTGTGAGTAACTTACTTGCTTTGAATCGTGACTGGCATATTCGTGAGTTATGCGACTTAGAGCCTCGAGAAATGCGAGTATTACTCAACATTGGTTCATATATGCCCATCAATTCAGCCGATATTGCTTATCAATCTCGTATTGATTCCTATAATGTTAGTCGAGCTGTGAAAGCATTAGATAAGAAAAACCTGCTGGATATTCGCCGAGATGAAAAAAGCAAAAATATAAAAATTCTACTGTTAAATGAGCAAGGTAAAGCGCTTTATCAAAAACTTACGACCGCCATGGAAATAAGGTCGACAGAGCTCGAAAGTGTTTTAACACCTGAAGAAACTGCTTCGTTTTATACTATGCTAAGTAAAATTGAAGAAAAAACCGAGCATCTATTAGCGAAGCAAGCGTTAGCAAAAATTGCCAAAGGTGAAGAGGCTCCTGCGGATCAAAAAGAGCTCGTTCGTTGGTATAAAAAAAGCCTGAATGGGGAGTTATAAATTTATCTTATGTAAATCTAAGCTAAATTTCAGTTAAATAGCGTTGATGTAATATTTTTACTCGTTCCACATATACTTTAGTTTCAGGGTAGGGCGGTACGCCGTTGTATTTCTTTACTGCCCCTTCTCCTGCATTATAAGCGGCCGAAACTAACGTTATATTCCCGCCATATTTTCTTATGAGCCGTGCTAAGTGCCTACTACCCGCTTGAATATTTTGTCGAGCATTAAATGAATTCTTCAAACCTAGCTCTTTTGCAGTTGTTGGCATAAGTTGCATAAGCCCTTTTGCGCCTGTTTTTGATAAAGCTTGTGGATCAAAGTGTGATTCAGCATGAATGACAGCGCGAATAAGCGCTCCATCTATTTTATAGAGTTTAGCTTGTTGGTTAATCGTTTTGTTAAAGTGACGAGGGTATAAACGCGTATTATGCCAATTAACTAAGGAATTCACTTGGCAAGCGAAACAGCCGACACGTATTTGTTGGTAATGAGTGCCTATTGGAGGGATATCAGAAAAAGAGCTGATACCTTTTACTGACTTGTATTGGTAAACGGGCACACCATCTTCGGATGTTTTCCCTTGTGCAACAGCAAGAGAATACCAAGTAAATAATAAGAGAGTACAAAGTGCTAACGTAAGTTTCAATCTGTACTATCCTCTATTTTTGGTAAAAAATACTTGTCTTACACCTTATTCTACACAGCTAAAGTATTAATGTAATTGTATTAACTCAAGGTGTAAATGAAGTGAATAAGTCTATTAAGCATAAAGGTAATTATAGTGATGATTTCAGTGCCAATTGATTTTTTTTCTTAAGTGCTTTTTTCTCTGCTCGGCGGCGTTTAAAAAAAGCTGAAAGTAGCTGACTACTTTGTTCTGCCATCACACCTGAATGTACTTCAATTTGATGATTATGTTTATCGTCACAAAGTAAGTTAAAGGCACTACCTGCTGCGCCTGTTTTTAAATCTGTTGTGGCGTAAACAACCCGTTTAATACGGCTGTGTACTAATAAACCCGCACACATAGGGCAGGGCTCTAAAGTAACGTAAAGCGTACAGTCGAGCAAACGGTAGTTTTGTAACGCTATGCCTGCCTGGCGTACCGCAACCATTTCTGCGTGAGCTGACGGATCATTCAAGGTGATTGATTGATTATAGCCTTCGCTAATTATTTTATTATCGGCGACAACCACGGCGCCAACGGGAATTTCATTAATGGTTTCAGCTTGCTGGGCAAGCTCATAAGCACGTTGCATAAATTTAAGATCTAATGCTTGTTGTTCTTCACTGACCGTCATTATAAAAACATCTCTAATAAGTCATTCAAATAACGGTGACCATGCTTAGTAACCTGCCAACTGCCGTCTAGGTTTTCTGACATTAATTTCTTTTGCTTAGCCATGGTTAAGTTAGGCAAAATTGTATCGATAGACAATCCTGTTCGGCTTTGATACTCAGCTAAAGTAAAGCTGCTGAATAAACGCAGTCTATTCATCATGTATTCAAAAGGTAGCTCATTTTTGCTTACTTCATTAAGGTGATCTAAATGCGGACGACTGTTATCTAAATAGCCCTTTGGATGTTTAACTTTTATCGTGCGATAAACTTTCTGGTTAACAGGGTCAGTAATTTTGCCATGTGAACCACAACCAATACCTAAGTAGTCACCGAATTGCCAATAGTTAATATTGTGCTGACATTCAAAGCCAGGTTTACAGTAAGCAGAAATTTCATATTGTTGATAACCCGCATCGGCCAATAAGGCTATTCCTTGGTCTTGAATATCCCAGAGAACTTCGTCTTCAGGCAATGTCGGCGGACGAGAATGAAAAGCCGTATTTGGCTCTATCGTTAATTGATACCAAGATAAATGTGTCGGGTTTAGTGAAACCGCAGTGGTCAAATCGTCAAGAGCATTAGCGATATTTTGTTGTGGTAAACCGTGCATCAGATCTAGATTAAAGGTTTTTATACCACATGAATAAGCAAGTTCAGCGGCTTTTTTAGCTTGATTACTATCATGAATTCGCCCCAGTTTTATTAATTTGTCTGATTCGAAACTTTGCACGCCAATTGATAGTCTTGAAACGCCACCGTTAAAAAAACCAATAAATTTTTCAGCTTCTACCGTACCGGGATTCGCTTCTAAGGTAATTTCAATATCGTCTTTGTGTTCAAAGCGCTCAAGTACTTGCGTTAATAACTTTTCAATTGCAGGCGCTGAAAATAAGCTAGGAGTGCCGCCACCTATGAAAATACTGTGTAGAGGCCGATCACTTAAAGCAAACTTAGCAATGTCGGTATCTAAATCTTCAATAAGATTTTTTACATATTCCTGCTCGGGAATCTCGGTTTTTAACGCATGAGAATTAAAATCACAGTACGGACATTTTTCCACACACCAAGGTATGTGGATATATAGGGATAGAGGAGGAGCTTGTAGCACGATTATTTAACACCAAAATGTTGAACAAGTTTTGCGAGCGCTTGACCGCGATGACTTAAATCGTTTTTTAGATCCCGTGGTAATTGCGCCGAGGTCAATTGTTGCTGTTCTTGCCAAAAAACAGGATCGTAGCCAAAACCTTGTTCACCTAATTTCTCGCGAGTAATACTACCTTCCCATACACCATGACAAATTATAGGCGTTGGGTCATTTTCGTGTTTCATATAAACTAAAACACAATGAAAGCGTGCCGTGCGTTGTTTGTCTGGCGTATTTTCTAAAGCTAGTAACAGTTTATTGGTATTATCTTCATCCGTAGCATTTTCACCGGCATAGCGCGCAGAATAAACACCGGGTGCGCCATCGAGTGCATCAACTTCTAAACCTGAATCATCAGCTATTGCCGGTAAACCTGTGATCTTTGCTGCATGGCGAGCTTTAATAATGGCATTTTCAACAAAAGTGGTGCCTGTTTCTGCAACTTCACTGACATTAAATTCGCTTTGTGGTTTTATTTCAATGTTATGTGCGGCTAATAAATGGCTAAGCTCTTTTACTTTACCTTTGTTGCCCGTAGCTAATACGATGGTTGACATTTTTGTACCCGAAAATTTAGATGAAAAAATAAAATCAGGCATCAGCCTGATTTTATATGAAATGTGAGTAAGACTTAGTTTGAATTAATAAATACTAATCAACATAAAATTTTTGTTTAAATTTAAGTTGCTGAGTTTCTTTACCGTCATTAATCGTGATATCAAAGTAGAAAGTTTCTTCATTGATGTATTTAACCTGTGCTAAATAATAAATAGCGTCGCCTTCTTTCACTTCGTCAAACGATAGCTTTTTTATTTGACCAAGATCATTACGCGCAGTACCGCGAATAGACACTGTTTTAGCCGGTGTTGATTCTTGAGTACCATCTAACACTGAAATATTAATTAAACCATTAAAACGGCTTCTTTCAATATTATAAGCTTTTGCTATTTTTGGCGTTAAAAACGTGGCATTGAACGCGATATAGTGAACTTGCATGGAGCCCAATTTTTTCATGTTTTCAGCAAAAGCGTTACTGACTAACGTCAGTGAAACTAAAAGGATGAAAATAAAGGTCTGTACTATATTTTTCATAATGTTCTCCTAATTATTCATACATTTAATAAGACAGGTTTTATAGACAAATTATTCCAAAACCTGCTTATGTTGTACTACTTGTCTATAGCCTTGCCCAACCAGGTACTGCGCCTGATAAGAAAATATTAATAACGTTAAGTAATAAAAATGCGATGAGTATTGATAGATCTAAACCACCAATACTTGGCACTATGCGTCTTATTGGTTTTAAAAAAGGTTCAGTTAGTTGGTGGAATATTGCTTGTGTTGGATTATAACCTTGAACTACCCAACTCATTAATGCCATTACTAGCATTAGCATAAACAACAACATACCGGTTTGCTTAATTAAATAAATTAAACCTAAATAAAGTGATGAAATAATATTGAAATCAGCACCGTTTAGCAGTGGAACAATAATAAATTTCAATGTAGCAACAGTAAATGCTAATAACAAAGTTGCAATATCAACCCCACCAAAGCCTGGAATCACACGACGCAATGGAATAACTGCGGGGTTGGTCACTTTTACGATAAATTGACTAAGCGGGTTATAAAAATCTGCACGTACAAGTTGTAACCATACGCGTAAAACTAACAACATTAATAATGCATCAAAGGCAAAACTCAGCAAATAATTAATGGCTTCCATCTACTTCTCCAAAACTTAATAATTGATAAAATTCAAAATGTGGTTAAACGTTATTTTGCGCCATTTCTTTAGCGCGATGCAATGCACTATTCATCGCATTTGTTACTATTTGTTCCAAACCATCATCAATAAAAGAATTAATGGCCGCATTTGTAGTACCGCCTTTTGATGTTACTTTAGCGCGTAACTCACTGATAGGAATATCGTTGCTAGCGACCATTTGAGCGGCACCTAATGCAGTTTGTTGTACTAGTTCACGGCTTTCCTTTGCCGTAAATCCTAATGTTATAGCCTGTTTTTCCATGGCTTCCATAAACAAGAAAAAATACGCAGGAGCTGAACCTGAAACGGCAATAATATGATCTATTTCATCTTCGGTGGTTAACCATTTAACAATCCCTACAGCGCTCATTAACGAGTCGGCAACTTGTTTTTGTTGCTCATCCACATTTTCAGCAGCATAAAGACCGGTAACACCCAGTCCTAATTGTGATGGCGTATTTGGCATAGTGCGAATTATTGCACACGGTTTAACTAGCGCACTTTGCATTTGTGCTACTGTGCAACCTGCAGCAACAGAAATAAAGCACTTGTTGCTAATATCCATTTCTTCGCTAATTTTCTGACAAACACCTGCAATTAAATGAGGTTTAACACCTAGTACAATAAAGTCAGCAAAATTAGCTGCTTCAATGTTATTGTTGGTTTCGAGAATGCCAAGCTGTTCTTTTAACGCAAGGCGTTTTTCAGGAGAAGGATTTGACACTATAATATTTTCAGCGCTAAACCCCGTTTTTACTAAGCCAGAAATAATAGCGCCATTCATATTACCTGCGCCAATAAAAGCTATTCTTGTCATCATATACCTGTAAATAATATCTATTGAAATGAATTTAATAATTTCGCTATTGTAACGAATAAAGTGTTAATAAAGTGAAATAGATTGTTATTTATCTTCTCTTGCACCAAAAATAGCTGAGCCTACTCTTACCATAGTCGAGCCTGCACTAATTGCGGTGTTTAAATCGCCAGACATTCCCATAGATAACGTATCAACACTTGGCTGGGTTTTCTTTAATTCGTTGAAAAGTAGCTGCATTTTTTCAAAGCTCTGTGTTGAAGAATTTTTCTCAGGAATCGCCATTAAGCCACGTAAGATTAAATGTTCGCATTCTTGTATAACGTTCACAAGATCATTAAGTTCATCAAGGGTTACTCCGGACTTACTTTCCTCACCACTAATATTGACTTGTAAACAAACGTTGAGGGGAGTATCTTTGCTAGACCTATGATCATTAAGACGTTTTGCTACTTTTATACGGTCAATACTATGCACCCATGAAAAGTTTTCGGCAATCAGCTTGGTTTTATTTGACTGGATAGGGCCGATAAAGTGCCAAGTGATATCTGTGAAGTGTAATAGCTGACTTATTTTCTCTACGGATTCTTGTATATAACTTTCACCGAATGCGCGTTGGCCTGATAAATAGGCTTGTTCTATCATTTGGCTCGTTTTAGTTTTGCTCACCGCAAGTAATGTTACTTGTGCGGCTGAGCGCTTTGCCTGTTGGCAGGCATTAAAAATTTGCAGATTTATGTTAGCAATATTATCTTTAATGGATGTCATATCGTTTTTTTGTCAACTTACTTTCAATTTTAAAATTAATTTTTAAGAGGTTCTAATGGATATTACCGAATTACTGGCCTTTAGTGTGGAAAATAATGCATCTGATTTGCATTTATCATCGGGTGCGCCACCATCTATTCGTGTTGATGGTGATGTGCGAAAACTGAATATTCCAGCATTTGACGAGAAAGACGTTAATGCTTTGGTCTATGATATTATGAATGACCGCCAACGCAAAGAGTATGAAGAAAATTTAGAGGTCGATTTTTCTTTTGAAGTACCTAATTTAGCGCGTTTTCGTGTCAATGCTTTCAATCAAAACCGTGGTCCTGCTGCTGTATTTCGTACTATCCCTAGTAAAATATTATCGCTAGACGATTTAGGTTGCCCTGATATTTTTCGTGATATATCTGATACTCCCCGTGGTTTAGTCTTAGTTACCGGGCCGACAGGCTCAGGTAAGTCGACAACCTTAGCGGCTATGGTTGATTACATTAATAGTCGTAAACATGATCATATTCTTACTATTGAAGATCCTATTGAATTTGTTCATGAAAATAAACAATGTTTAATCAATCAACGTGAAGTGCATCGTGACACATTAAGTTTTGAAGCGGCTCTACGTAGCGCTTTACGTGAAGATCCCGATGTTATTCTTGTTGGTGAGCTGCGAGATTTAGAAACTATTCGTTTAGCAATGACAGCGGCAGAAACGGGTCACTTGGTGTTTGGTACTTTACATACCACGTCAGCACCAAAAACAATTGATCGTATTATTGATGTTTTCCCCGGTGAAGAAAAGTCTATGGTGCGCTCAATGTTATCTGAATCACTTAGAGCTGTTATTTCACAAACACTGATCAAAAAAGTAGGTGGTGGTCGAGTTGCTGCTCATGAGATTATGCTGGGTATTCCTGCTATTCGAAATTTAATTCGTGAAGATAAAATTCCGCAAATGTATAGTGCGATTCAAACGGGTATGTCCCATGGCATGCAAACTATGGATCAATGCCTGCAAGGATTAGTCAATAGAGGATTAATCACCAAACAAGATGCGATGGAAAAAGCGGTAGATAAAAACCAGTTTAAAGGCTTTTAATCTAGATAGCTTTTTAGCCTATTTGTTAATTTTTAGACTAAAACGTTACTTATGCTTCCTATATTACGGTAAAAAAAAGAAGAGAAATAATAATGAATTTTCATGATTTATTACAAAAAATGGTACATGAAGATGCATCAGACATGTTTGTTACAGCCAAGCTTGCGGTCAGTGCAAAAGTGAATGGCGAGTTACAAGCGATTGGTGATCATCTTTTAACAAGCGATGAATCGTTAGCGCTTGTTCATAATGCGATGAATGACAAACAGATAAAGCAATTTGACGAAGAAAAAGAATGTAATTTTGCTATTTCGATTGATGGTATTGGCCGTTTTCGTATTTCCGCCTTTTGGCAGCGTGATATGGCCGGTATGGTTGTTCGCCGTATTGTGACTGAAATTCCTGATGCTGATGATTTAGGTTTACCGTCGGTTTTAAAAGATGTAGTGATGTCTAAGCGTGGTTTAGTACTATTCGTTGGTGGTACCGGTACGGGTAAGTCAACATCAATGGCTTCATTGATTGGTTACCGCAATAAAAATTCGAGAGGGCATATTCTTACTATTGAAGATCCTGTCGAATTTGTTCATGAACATGGTCGTTGTATGGTAACTCAACGTGAAGTTGGCTTAGATACCGATAGTTTTGATGCAGCATTAAAAAGTTCATTACGCCAAGCGCCTGATGTTATTTTAATTGGTGAAATACGAAACCAACAGACTATGGAACATGCTTTAAGTTTTGCTGAAACTGGGCATTTATGTATTGCAACATTGCATGCCAATAATGCTAACCAAGCCATCGATCGTATTATGCATTTAGTACCGGCAGACCAACATGGCAAGTTGTTGTTTGATTTAGCGTTAAACCTACGAGGTATTATTGCTCAGCAATTGATCCCAACGCGTGATGGCAATGGCCGTATTGCCGCGATTGAAGTATTGCTTAATTCGCCTTATGTCGCAGAACTTATTAAAAAAGGTGATATTGGTAGTATTAAAGAAGTGATGCAAAAATCGAAAGAGCTAGGTATGCAAACGTTTGATGGTGCTTTGTTTGACTTGTATCAAAAAGGTTTAATCAACTATGCTGATGCGATTCATCATGCGGATTCGCCAAACGACTTACGTTTGATGATAAAATTACGCAGTAATGATCAAGGTGGCAGTGGGGCATTAAGTGGTGTAACTCTTGATGGCTTAGAGCCTAAAGATGGTTAGGCTTTGATGAATATCTCTATCAAGTATTAAGCACAAAAAGTTGTAGGAACCCTGACCAATAAATTAAACGGTTATTGTTTGGGGACCTACAATTTACTTCTATGAATATTGAGCTTCAAGGTAGCTTTCTATAATTAACCTTGCCGATTCCGCATCAATATTATCTTTTTTCAAGTTACGATATCCTCCCTCTGCAAACAAACGTTCTTTGGCATCTGCTGTCGTTAAACGCTCATCTTGAAACTCTACTTTTAAAGAAAATTTATTCGATAAGCGATTACCAAATTTCTTGGCATCACGGGTGAGTTGTTGTTCGCTACCATCCATATTTAAGGGTAAACCGACCACTAAAAAGTCAGGTAACCATTCTTTAATAAATTTTGTTAATTCCACTTCATTAGGAATACCATCTTTTGCTTTAATAGAGCCTAAAGGTGAAGCACTACCAGTAAGTTCTTGTCCGACAGCAACACCGATATATTTTTTACCAAAATCAAAGCCTAAGATGGTGCGTTGGCCTACTTTATTTGCCACTTCATTTCCTTAACATAAACATAAATATTTTAATTTTAAGCATGGCCAATATCTGCTGATAAATGTCCGATATCAATACCTAGCTTTTCAGTCGCTTTTTTCCAGCGTTGTTCAATGGGAGTATTAAATACAATATCGCCATCTGCAGGGGTTAATAGCCAAGAGTTGGTGCTTATTTCTGCTTCGAGTTGGCCAGGGCCCCAACCCGCGTAACCTAAAGTAACCATATATTTTTCTGGACCCTCTTCTGTACCTAGCGCCATTAAAATATCTTTAGAAGTGGTGATCATAACGTCTTTACTTAACGATAGTGATTGTTGCCAACAATCTTGTGGGCTATGTAAAACAAAACCTCGGTCTTGCGATACAGGACCGCCTTTTAGCACTTGTTGGCCTAATTCAGGGGCTTCTTCTTTTTCAGCGTCTATTTGGGTGAGCAGCTCGTTTAAAGTAACGTTAACGGGCAAATTAATAATAAGCCCCATCGCACCTTTTTCATTGTGTTCACAAATATAAGTAACAGTTTTATTGAAACATAAATCATCTAATGCGGGCATTGCGATTAAAAATTGATTTTCTAAGCTTTCCATACCTTCACCTTTTACATCTTAAGTTTAAAAAACTATATGCATAATTGTTTATAGAGGTATTGTGACCCATTATTTACATAAGGATCACAGCTAATAAGAGATTCAATAACTTTATTTTTTAGTGAATGATGATAACTAAAGTTATTAAACTCTAGGACGAATGTTCTCTTCGATTGCATCCATTAATTTACCGCTGATGTTAATCGGATAGGCGGCTTCAATTTCTCTAATACAGGTAGGACTGGTTACGTTAATTTCGGTAACTTTGTCACCAATAACATCTAACCCTACAAAGTATAGACCACGTTTCTTCAATTCAGGGGCAATTGTTTCAGCAATTAATTTATCGGTTGCGCTAAGTGGTCGAGCTTCACCTCGGCCACCGGCGGCTAAATTACCACGAGTTTCACCTTGCGCAGGAATACGTGCTAAACAATATGGCATAGGTTCACCATTGACAATAAGAATACGTTTGTCACCATCTTTAATGGCAGGCATGAATTCTTGTACCATTGCATATTGATTACCATGGTTTGTTAACGTTTCTAAAATAACACCCACGTTGGCATCATTCTCTTTGATACGGAAAATGGAAGCCCCACCCATACCATCAAGTGGTTTAATAATAATGTCTTTTTCTTGTTGATGAAATTCACGAATTTTATCGTTATTACGCGTCACTAAAGTACGTGGTGTAAGTTCTGCAAACCAAGCAGTGAAGAGCTTTTCGTTACAGTCTCGTAAACTTTGTGGTTTGTTTACAATTAATGTGCCTTCAACTTCTGCACGTTCAAGCATGTAAGTGGCGTAAATGAATTCGGTATCAAAAGGAGGATCTTTACGCATTAGAATCGCGTCAAGTTCTGACACCGCAATGTCGTTTACGTCGTCAAGTTCATACCAATGTTCGCTATCATCAAAAACTTTTAATTTTTGTGCTGTTGCACGACATTGCCCTTGGTCAAGGTACAAGTCTTTCATTTCCATATAATAAATTTCATAACCACGTTTTTGAGCTTCGAACATCATCGCCATAGATGAATCTTTCTTTACATTGACCTGTGAGATAGGGTCCATTACTACGCCAAGTTTAATTGTCATTTGTTTTTCCTAATGTGTTCGTTGCTATTTAATGTCGCCAAAGCGACATTGTAATGCGGTAATTGCGGTTAATGCTGCTGTTTCTGTTCTCAATACTCTAGGCCCTAATAAAACATCGACAAATGATGCCTCGTTGGCTTTTTTAATTTCAGTATCGTTTAATCCACCTTCAGGGCCTATCAGTAAACGGACCCGTTGCTTTGAATCAGCTTGGTTATCTTCAGGCAAATTCATAATAGAATATTGCGCTTTGGGATGTAAGTTTAGTTTTAACGCCAAGCTCTCTTGACCGAGCCATTCATCTAAGTGAATAGCAGGCATAACAGTAGGGACCGTACAACGGCCACTTTGTTCACAAGCACCTATGACTATTTTTTGCCACTGGTCTATTTTCTTTTGCAAACGTTCCCCTGTTAATTTAACCCCACATCGTTCAGTGAACAGCGGGGTTATGGTATTAACGCCCAGTTCGACTGATTTTTGTAAAGTAAAATCCATTCTATCGCCACGAGAAATACCTTGGCCTAAATGGATGTTTAACGGCGATTCAACATTTCGTTCGGTAAAGCTTTTAATAACGACCTGTGCCTGCTTTTTACTCACATTCGTTAGCTCGGCTTGGTATTCACCTAATGAATTATTAAACAACTCTCCATTAAAAAGGGTGAGGACGTCGCCATCTTTTAAGCGTAAAACACGTACAGTATGACCAAAAGCATCATCAGTTAAGGTAATAGTATTACCAATCGTAAGCGGCTGATTTTGATAAATTCTAGGATTGCTCATTTTTATCTGTTTTTTTATGACCTTGTGAAGAAATATATGGGCGAATATCGATTATTTCAATTCTCATTAAGTAAAATGAAGCTAAAAAAGACTTTTATTTAAAAATAATAACAAATTAAGAGTCTTTGATTACATTTAAGCACTGAATTAACTATGATCTAATGCAATAATAACTTTTTAGCAGCTTTATCATTGATTAGCTGTTTTAGTTACGTGCTGTTACATCCTAAACGGAGAACATAGATGTTCACAAAACACCTAAAATCTTTTCAACCTGCTTTATCGCGTATTAGTTTTTTGTCAGTCATAGTTTTTGCTGTTGCCAGTTGTGGTGAGGCAGAACAAGTAAAAAAAGCTGCCCCTGCACCGGCTGTTTCTGTTTATGACATACAAGTAAATGAAATTGGCAGTTATCGCGAATTTGTTGCTCGTACTGTCGCTTCGAAAGAGGTGGATTTACGTGCTCGTATTGAGGGTGAGTTAATCGAACGTCATTTTGAAGAAGGCTCTAACGTTGAAAAAGATCAAGTTCTTTTAAAGATTGATCCCGCGGCTTACCAAGCTTCTTTAGAGTCGGCAAAAGCTGATTTAACCAGTAAAGTAGCTGGCGCAGGTGGTGCCGCGCGAGATTTAAAGCGTGGCCGCGAAGTTGCAGGTGAAGGATATATTTCTCAATCTGATCTCGATAAATTAATTACCAATGATTCTCAAGCAAAAGCGGCAGTGAAAGTGGCCGAGTCTACATTAGCAAAAGCAGAATTAAGCTTAAGCTACGCTATTATAAAAGCACCATTTTCAGGTCGTATAGGTAAGGTCAATTATAATGTCGGTACGGTTGTTAGCCCGACCAGTAATACACTGGCTACATTAACGGCAACTGACCCTATGTATGTGAGCTTTCAAGTAGAAGAAAGTGATTATGTTTCATATTTACAAAAACATAAAAACACCCAAAAACCTGAAAATTTATCCATTGATATCTCCTTACGCTTACCCAATAACACTAAATATAGCGAATCTGGTTTGCTAACTTTCGCCGATACAAAAATCGATGAAGGTATGGGAACTGTAGAGTTACGTGCGAAGTTTAATAACCCAGACGGCATTATTTTACCTGGCTTGTTCGTTACGCTAATCATTGAAGGCAAGCAAAAAGAAAGCATGGCATTAGTGCCTCAAGCTGCGGTACAAGAAAATCAGCAAGGAAAGTTTGTGTTAGTTGTTGGCGAAGATAAAAAAGTCACTCAGCGATTGGTCATTTTAGGACGAAGAATAAATGCAATGTGGGTCGTAGAGTCTGGCGTTAAAGCAAACGAACGAGTGATTATCGAAGGGTTACAAAAAGTAAGAAATGGCATTGAAGTTAAGCCTGTCGGTAAACGTGTTGATCCGCTTACGGGTACAATCTCTGACTTTTTAGCGCAGTAAGGACACATTTATGATCAGTAAAACGTTTATTCATCGGCCTAAGTTTGCCTTTGTTATTTCTATTGTTATTACCTTAGCCGGTTTAATTGCTATGGGATTATTACCGGTAAATATGTACCCAGAAATAACACCACCACAAGTTCAAATATCAGCCGTATATCCAGGTGCTAGTGCGCAAGTAGTAGAAGAGTCAGTTATCCGCCCCATTGAAGAGCAAATCAATGGTGTTGAAGATATGATGTATATTGAGTCAACGGCATCAAATAATGGCTCTGCAACAATCACTGTGTTTTTTAAAGTGGGCACAGATGACGATATGGCACAAGTGAACGTGCAAAATAGAGTGGCGCTTGCTCAAAGCTCTTTGCCTTCAGAAGTAACACGCCAAGGAGTAACGGTTAAGAAAAAATCTAGCTCGATGTTAATGGCTATTAATTTATTTTCAGAACAAGAAGGTATCGACCAACTATTTTTAAGTAACTACGCGACTAATTCATTAACTGAACCGCTAGGCCGTATTCCTGGTGTTGCAGAAGCTAGTGTCATGGGTGAAATGACTTATAGTATGCGTGCATGGCTTAGACCTGATCGTATGGCATCATTAGGCGTTACGGTTACTGAAGTCAAACAAGCACTACAAGAGCAAAATATAATTGTTGCTGCAGGTAAATTAGGCGCTAGTCCTTCATTGCCTAACCAGCAGTTTGAGTATTCGATTCAAGCGAAAGGACGATTAAAAACGGTTGAAGAGTTTGGTTCAACCATTATTCGTGCTCGTTCAAATGGTAATTTTGTTCGTTTATCTGATATTGCCCGCTTAGAGTTAGGGGCGCAAGACTACGGTACTAAAGCACGCTTAAATGGTAAAGAAACTGCATTTTTAGTTATTTATCAATTGCCTGGCGCAAACGCTACTGAAGTTGCTCGGTTAGTTAAAGTTGAAATGGAGAAGTTATCACAGCGTTTTCCTGATGGGCTTGAATATGTCATACCATACGATACCACTGAGTTTATTATCCGTTCTATTGAAGAAGTAAAAACTACCTTATTTCAAGCGGTTGGTTTGGTTATTTTAGTGGTTTTCTTATTTTTACAAAATTGGCGTGCAACCCTTATACCTACTATTGCAATACCTGTATCGTTAATTGGTACCTTTGCTTTTATGTTGGTGATGGGATACACCATTAACACTATTACCTTATTTGGTTTGGTACTGGCAATAGGCATTGTGGTCGATGACGCCATAATTGTTATTGAAAACGTCGAACGAATTCTTAAAGAAGAACAACTCGAAATAAAAGAAGCTGTGACTAAAGCGATGGAACAAGTTTCTGGTCCCATCATTGCCACTACTTTAGTTTTGCTGGCGGTATTTGTCCCTGTTGCCTTCATGCCAGGTATCACAGGTGAACTCTATAAGCAGTTCTCAGTGACAATATCATTTGCCGTTATTATTTCCTCTATCAACGCGTTAACTTTGAGTCCTGCGCTTTGTACTGTTTTATTAAACAAAGATAATATGAAATCGATTAAATGGTTAGCACCATTTGAACGCGGTATTAAAAAGATGACGGGCAGTTATACCAACGGTGTTAACTTTTTATTAAAACGTGCTGTTCGTGTTGGTATTGTTGTAGCTCTATTGTTCGTGGCAACGGGTTGGTTGACGACCTCTGTGCCGACAGGTTTTGTTCCGGGAGAAGACCAAGGGTATGTTTTCCTTGATATTCAATTACCAGATGCTGCATCAAGTAATAGAACTCAGGCCCTTATTGATAAAATAACGCCGATGATAAAAGCAGACCCTGCGGTTACTGATATTATTACCGTTTCAGGGTTTTCATTATTGGGTGGTGCGGGTTCTAACAATGGTTTGGGCATTATCATGCTAAAAGACTGGGAAGAGAGAACGGATAAAGAACTGCAATTACGACAAGTTATTCGCCGCTTAATGGGGCAACTTTGGACTATGCCCGATGCACAAATTATGATTTTCAATCCGCCGCCTATTCCTGGTTTAGGAACAAGTTCGGGCTTTGAATTTAAATTACAAGACAGCGAAGGCCGCAGCCCAACTGATCTAGCGCAAGTGATGAATGGACTGATATATGATGCGAATCAACGACCTGAGTTAAACAGAGTTTTCAGTACTTATCGTGCTAATGTTCCGCAATACTTTCTAGAAGTGGACCGTAACAAAGCCAAAGCACAAGGTGTCGCTTTATCAGATATATTTATCACCCTTCAGGCTCAGCTAGGGTCAATGTATATCAATGACTTCAGTCAGTTTGGACGTACCTATAAAGTAACCATCCAAGCGGAGACGGAATTTAGGAAAGATCCTTCTGATTTACGCCATTACTTTGTCCGTAACCAAGACGGCGAAATGGTGCCATTAACGACACTTGCTAAGTTAGAGCCTATTTTAGGTCCAACAAGTATCGGGCATTTTAACTTATACCGTAGTGCGAGTATTACTGGGCAAGCGACTGCTGGGCATTCGTCTGGTGAGGCTATCGCTATTATGGAAGAGCTAGCTGAAAATTTACCACAAGGCTATATTTTTGAATGGGCAGGGCAGTCTAAACAAGAAATTGAAGCGGGTAATTTAGCTCCGATTTTATTTGGCTTAGCTTTGTTGTTTGTTTATTTGTTTTTAGTGGCACAATACGAAAGTTGGACCATACCATTTTCAGTAATAGCGGCGGTACCTTTGGCGCTATTCGGTTCAATGCTGACACTTTATATTTTGGGTATGGAAAATAATATTTATGCGCAGGTTGGCTTAGTCTTACTTATTGGCTTATCTACCAAAACAGCGATTCTTATTGTTGAATTTGCCATGGAGCTGCGAGCTGCAGGAAAAAGTATCATGGAAGCTGCACTCGATGCCGCAAGGTTAAGGTTTAGAGCAGTATTAATGACAGCACTTTCTTTTATCTTAGGTGTTATCCCATTAGTTATGTCGTCAGGTGCTGGCGCTAGTAGCCGAATTTTCCTTGGTGTAACAGTACTTTCTGGTATGTTAGCTGCTACTGTATTGGGGACGTTATTAGTACCGTATTTCTTTATGGTTATTCAGCGTATGCGTGAAAAAATTAAAGGTACAGCGAGCTAACTTTGCTAAGGTAAATATTACTTAAGTTATGTTATCGATTATAAAATGATTTTTCATGAAGATGAAAAGTCACTTTTTTTGCTCCAAATTCTTACAGTTGCTGACATTTATCTCACAATTATTAGACATAAAGGTTACTGAATTAAACAGGTGTTGTTGATGATAATAGCCTTCTACTCTATTCATTAAGTGGTTAAAATATGTCGGCAACAAGGAATATCAAGCACGGACGTTTATCGCAAACGAAAATAGCTTTAACTCTCATTTCACTTTTTTCAATATCAGTTTCATCTTATGCTTTTTCAAGTGAATACCCTCAAAGTACTGAGACTAAAAAGGAAATTATTAACGAAGAGCCTATAGAGGTAATTGAAGTTAGATCTCGTCGTAATCAGGCAAACTCAGAAGTTTCCTTTGAAACAAAAAAGCTTTTTAAAATTGCCGGCCTTGATCATGACCCATTGAGTGCAGTTTATAGTATGCCCGGTGTTGTTTATGCCGGAGGTGATGACGGCGGAGAACCTGCTATTCGAGGTTCATCACCCGACGACAATGCTTTTTATATTGATGATATGCCAGTGGGATATATTTTCCATTTATTCGGAGATAGTATTTTTAATGAAAATGTTGTCGGTGATTTTTCTCTTCATCCTGCGGCTTTTGGCAGTCAATATGGTAATGCGACGGGGGGGATTTTTGATGTAAAACTACGCGACCCTCGTAATCAAGAATTCACGACAATTGTTGATGCAAGCTTGATGAAAACAGGTGTGATGATTGAAAGTGGTGTTAATGACGATCAGGCCTTTTATTTATCTTATCGCCGAAGCTTAATTCATTTATTTTTACCCGAAGGAGAGGAAGAAGATGGCTACACGATTTTTAAAGCGCCGGTTAGTGACGATTACCAAGGAAAGTATCAATGGCTTATTGGTGATGAGCATAAATTAACGTTTACCTTAACGGGGGCAACTGATGTTGGTGGGATAAATATATCGAAAGCTTCAGAAGAGGGTCGAATAGACCCTGACATTATTGGCGATTTAAAAATAAAAAGTCAGTTTGATAGTCAAGGTATTTCATGGCAGTACTATGGTGAAAATGGCCGACTAATGCACTTAACTTTAGGGCATACCATAGAAAAATCCGAAGAGTCGTATGGCGAAGGACAATTCATCAACCTTGAAAGTGAGTTTTATAATGCTAGGTTTTTGTATCAAATAGATTGGTTTGAATCGCATAAGCTGATCACAGGTATCGATTTAAGTACTGAGGAAAGTAGCTATAGCTTTGATGCAATTCCATATTACTGTACCGATCATGACCCTGACTGTGAAAGTAAAAAAGGTGAACGCATTCAAGACACAGACAAGTTAACCAATAACAATAGTGCCATTTATTTTAATGATATTTGGACTATTGATGAAAGCTGGTCTTTAGAAATGGGTTTACGCGCTGAGCATAATGATTTTACTAAACAAGATTTTGTACATCCGCGACTATCATTGAATTGGTATGTAAATAATGATTTAACAATTAAAGCTAAAACGGGTACTTATAATCAATTCCCAGACCTAGAAACCGTTTTAAAATCAGTAGGTAATCCACAGTTAAAATCACCGAAAGCAACACATTATGCGCTAAATTTTTCTTATCAGATAACTGACTTATGGCAAACCTCGGTTGATTTATATTATAAAGATTTAGGCGATTTAGCGCGCTCACTTGATGAAGACGATGTTAATGCTCACTTACATTACAGCAATGATTTATCAGGCACTGCGAAGGGCTTAGAATGGGTTGTTAGGCGTGAGGAGTCCGATGGTTGGTATGGTTGGGCATCGCTGAGTTGGTCGAAGAGCGACAGAACAGATGATTTTACTCAAGTGACTACTGAGTATTATTTAGATACGCCTCTACTCGCAAATATGGTGGCAAATTATAAATGGAATGAAAAATGGGATTTCGGCATAAAACTTAGTGTTAGAAGTGGCGCAAAATATACGCCTATCGTTGGTTTATACGATAACCCCGAACATCAAGGTTATTACCTACCAACCTATGGCGATTTAAACTCAAAAACGTTGCCTACCTATCATCGCTTAGATATCCAAGCGAATTATAAAACGACCATGTGGGGTTATAAAGCCGAGTGGACGTTTGCCTTATTAAACGCAACGGGCAGTGAGAACATTTCTGGTTATTATTATGCGCCAGATGGCAATGAAACCAAAACTGATTATTTGATTGAAGGTGAAGAGGGCATGGAGACGTTTCCTTCTATAGGTCTAAAAGTTCAGTTCTAGTGATAGAGAAAAGTACCGACGTGCTTTATCTATATAAACGCTTTTGATAGAATGCGCATCTTTTGGCCAACACTAATGTTAATTTTTGTTGGCTTTATATTAATCTACAGCTCCGGGTTTACGTTCTGGCTGGCTCAATGGGTAACATTATGCAAAATATCACCGTCTGTGCACTTTATAAATTTGTCCGCTTAGAAAACTTCGAACAACTCAAAACGCCTTTATTAACCGCTATGATAGACAACGACGTTAAAGGCACATTATTATTGGCTAATGAAGGTATTAACGGCACGGTTGCTGGACCACAATCAGGTATCGATGCTGTCTTAGCTCATTTGGAAAATGATGAGCGATTAGGCAATGTTTCTCATAAATTCTCATATGCTGATGAAAACCCTTTTCAACGCAGCAAAGTTAAATTGAAAAAAGAAATCGTGACCATGGGCGTTGAAGGTATTGATCCATTATTAACCGTTGGTACTTATGTTAAACCAAAAGATTGGAATGCGCTTATTTCTGACCCCGAAGTGCTATTAATTGATACCCGAAACGATTATGAAATCGAAATTGGTACTTTTAAAAATGCCGTAAACCCAAAGACTGAAACCTTCCGTGAATTTCCAGAATACGTCGCCAAAAATTTGGACAAGAATAAGCATAAAAAAGTCGCAATGTATTGTACGGGTGGTATCCGCTGTGAAAAATCAACGGCTTACCTAAAAGAGCAAGGCTTTGAAGATGTCTATCATCTTGAAGGCGGTGTGCTTAAATATTTAGAGGAAGTTGAACAGGACAACTCAATGTGGGAAGGAGAGTGTTTTGTTTTTGATGGTCGTGTTGCTGTCGGTCATGGTTTAGAGCAGGGACAATACGACCAGTGTTTTGCTTGCCGTTATCCAATAACCGAAGAAGAAAAGCAAGGCGAACACTATGTTAAAGGCGTAAGTTGTCATCGTTGTTATGATAAATATACTGACGAGCAGCGTAGTAGTTTTGCTGAACGTGAACGTCAAATTAACTTAGCTAATCAACGTGGTGAAAAACATATTGGCGGCCATGTTAAAGAGGTTATTGAGCAGCGCAGGGAAGAAAAACAAGCCAACAAGAAAGCTCAGTCAACTAAGTAACAAATATTTCAGGATACGTTCCAATAAAAATAAATTCATAGGGAGTCTCTGGTGAGGCTTTCTATTTTCTCATTAAATATCATCTTCTAAGAGATATATCTCGTAACCTTTAATACCAAAATATCGAATTGATTTTTTTAACTTGATCATTTTGGCGATTAACAGCCCATCAGAAAAAATTTTCACCACTTGTTTGCCGCTATTTACATCAGATTGATATTGATGCTGTGGGTTAGTTCTTAAATTATCGAACTCAGTCTTCATGATCAATTTCAAAGGTGCTCCTTGATTTTATATAGGGGTAGCGCGCTTTATTATTGTCTACTCTATAAAATCATTCTGCTTAACAAAGTTATAAAAGCGGTTCTCAAGTATCAAAATACCGCTTTAATAAAGGAAACTACTTTTGATGGATTAATCGTTCAAGCTCTTGTTTGGATAGGTAGTTATCCATAGTTGAACGAAGCAATTTATAGAGTAAGATACTCCCGTCAATCTCTTCTTTACGATTAGTTAAACTTTCAATGTTCAAACCTAATGGCAAATCGTAAGGGAGAACAGCATCGAGTATTTGTTGCAAAGTGTTTAAACAAATACGGATAGATTCATAAAGTGGTTTTTCAGCATTAAGAATACGTAAGCTGGTCGCCTCTGGAACACTAACACCTAACCATTCAATAAACTCTAAGGTTTTTTTACTACCACAGGGCGAAAACGTTAAAATAATTCTTTGTGGTTTTAAACCTTGTTGCTGACACTCAATAGCATAACGAGTCAGCATATCAATTGTGGCTTGTGGGTTGTAAATTGCCTGAGAAATAAAGAAGTTACAGCCTTGCTGATGTTTTTCAATTAAACGTTCATGCTCGTTACCTTTATTAGCATGTCGCTCAGCAATAGTAATACCACCAATAAAAAAATCGTTTTTATTTTTAACTAGGGTTTCATAAGCACTACTAAGAGGTAGAGAAATATTATTTTTTTGTGAAGGGCTACCAACTAAAACAACGTCGCGAATACCATAGTTTTCCCAAGCTTCATCAGCCCACTGGTTGAAATCGTCACTGTTTGACTGAACAACACTTTTGTAGGTTATTACTGGACGTTGAGATTTTTCACTTAATAATGAAGAATAATAACGCGGGTCTAAAGTCGACTTAAAAGGGAATGGTCTGGGCACATTAGTGCGAGAGTCTTCATCTTGAATGTCATAAATAATTAAACCATCAAAGTCTATATCACTTACTCGCTCAAGCAGTTTATCGGCAATCATCTCCACTTGCGCTACAGGGGTGTCGCTCTTTGGAGGTGTTGTGCCAATAAAATAAACGCCACGAGTATTATCGTTATAGCGTGCTCTTAATTCAGATCCTTTGTTCACTTTATTTATACTACCGTAATTTTAATAAACTCTATGGCAAATATAATACCTTTTTAGTCTTTATAAATCATTGTCATATTTATATTTTATTGTAGATAAAAAAATAAAAAAGTAATTAATAGTGCTGCAAATATTACTGAGCATATTAAATTTAAGCGTATACATAAATGATAGTGGAATTATCTTTATGAGGTTTTAGTGGCATCTAGACTAAGTGCTTGTTTTATCATTAAATAAAAAGACAATTGAAATATAATGATATAAAAATACAAATCTTTGTAATAAAACTCAACTTTATTAGACTAACTCCATATAAGTTACAAAACACTTACAACTAAAATAGTACATTGAGGGTATACACGCTAAAACCTAGCAAAGCCTATAGCTCTAACAAAGATTAAAAAGAAAAAGTTCTATCAAAATTTTTACAAATAAATTACAAAGCTGTTGACATAATATGTCGTGATGGTAGGTTGGTTATACGCCTATTATTAGCGGCACAGCACTAACTTAAATATAAAAATAGTTATAGCTGTATAAACAAACTAACTAACAATAAGAGAACACTATGAAAATTTCTGCTAACCCTCTTCAAGCTTGCTTGGATACATTACTCTCACCCTCAGTTGCATTTGATACTATCAAAGAAAAGAAAGGATGGTCTTGGTTACCTTTTGTATTGCTAAGTAGTTCAAGCTTTTTTATCTTTATGTACTATTTTAACGTCGTTGATTTTTCTTGGCTAAAAGAACAAATGCTGAGTCAAGTTGCTGCTTCGAATCCTATGACAGACGACGAGCTTAAAGCGATGTCGAGCTTCTATGTAAAAGATACATTGATGTGGAGCACTGCGATAGGCGGTGTTGTAGCGATGATCGTTTTTAATATGATATCAGCCATTTATTATAATATAGCGACAAAAATTAGTGCCGGCAGTGAATATACGTTTACTCAATGGTATGGCTTTACGTGGTGGGCAAGTTTTCCTGCTATTGTCTCTGCTTTATTAAGTGGTTTAGTAGTGTTTTTTGCAAGCGATGGCATGGTGTCTATGCAAGACTTACAACCAACGAGTTTTAACAGTTTATTATTCTCTGTTGATCCAAGTCATGCGTGGTATGGCTTACTCGAAGGTATTAACTTATTTTCTTTTTGGACAATTGCTGTTGCAAGTATTGGTCTTCGTTCATGGTTGAATCTTAGTAGTAAAAAAGCAGTCATTATTGCCGCTGTACCACAAATACTTATTTATGGCCTTTGGGCTTTATACATAATGATTATCGCTTAAAACAACAGGTTGATTCATGAAAAAAACAATCATAATTATTGCGGTTATTATTGGGTTAGTGAGTCTAGCCTATTTTAAAAAAACCGGAAAGTCACAAGCTGCTGAAGTAAAAATTCAGCAGGTTGAAGCTGAAAATATCAAACGTTCAATTCTAGCGTCGGGTACTTTAGTTTATAAAGAACAGGTGCAATTACGTTCTGAAGTTATCGGTCAAGTAAGTGAGATGCTTATTGCTGAAGGGGATGATGTTACTAAAGGTCAAATCTTAATGCGTCTTGAACCTCGTACCTTTCGAGCAGATGTTGAGCAACAAGAAGCTTACGTACGTATCCAAACTATTGCCATTGAACGTCAACAAAAGAAAATTGAAAACTTAAAGTCTCAGTGGCAGCGTAAGCATGACTTATATGAACGTAAAATTCTTGACCGTGATGCGTACGAATTAATTGATAATCAATATGCTTTAGCAAAAATTGATTTACGCTCTCGCCAAGAGTCTTTACTCCAGGCAGAAGCAACACTCGATAAAGCACAGGAACGTTTAGATAAAACCGTCTTTCGCTCACCTATAAATGGTATTGCAACGTCGGTTGATATTAAGCAAGGTGAAACGGCTATAAGTGGAACGACCAATATTTCAGGTTCTAACTTGATCACTTTAGCCGACCCATCTTCAATTTTAATTGAGGTGCAAGTTGATGAAGCGGATATTGCTAATATTCGTATCGGTCAACAAGCTGATATTTTTGCTGTAGCCTTTCCAGACAATGCATTAAAAGGTGAAGTACAGAGCATTGCTACTACAGCTAAACGCGCACAAGGTCGTCAAGGTTTAAGCTTTAAAGTGAAAATTTTATTAGCCGAATCCAATGACATTGCTGTTCGACCCGGTATGAGTTGTCGGGCAGAGATCTTTACTCAAAGTAAAACTAAAACGATTGCTGTGCCGAGTGAGTCTGTTATTTTTGCTAAACAAGAAAGAAATAAAGCTGAGGATGACTCCGATAATGAAGGTGATTCACCTGAAGAAAATGTAGATCATGTTTTTGTATTGATTGATGGTAAAGCGGTTAAGCGTACTGTTGAATTAGGTATTTCAAATGATCGTTTACAAGAAATAACATCGGGCATAAAAGTAGGCGACAAAGTGATCACTGGACCTGCTAGAGCATTAGGTAAATTAAAAGATGCTCAGTCCGTTAAAGTTCTCGAAAAAGAGGCCTAAATGATGTCCGAAGCTCTTACAGAAAACAATGTTTCTCAGCCTATTATCGCGCTAAGAAATATTGATAAACTTTATAAAATGGGCAATCAAGAGTTTTATGCACTGACAGATTTTAATCTTGATATTCAGGAAAATGATTACTTGGCTATTACCGGGCAGTCGGGCTCTGGAAAATCAACCTTGATGAATCTATTAGGTTGTTTAGATTACCCGACCAATGGCTCGTATAAACTAAAGTGTAAAGACGTTGCTCATCTTGATGAGTCAGCACTTGCTGGTATTCGAAACTTAGAAATTGGTTTTATTTTTCAAAGCTTTAATTTATTACCAAGAGCGAGTGCCTTACAAAATGTAATGCAACCGCTTATTTATCGGGGCATGCCAATAAAAGAGCGGAAAATAAAAGCGGAAAGGGCGCTAACGCGTGTCGGTTTAAAAGATCGCATTGATCATTTACCCAATCAATTGTCTGGCGGACAGCGTCAACGAGTAGCTATTGCACGTGCACTAGTCACCGAGCCAACAATTTTATTGGCCGATGAACCGACCGGAAATTTAGACTCTGCAACCACCATGGAGATAATGGCTTTATTTGATGAGCTTCATAACGATGGGCAAACATTGATTATTGTTACGCATGAACAAGAAATCGCAGATCGCTGCCAACGTGTTATCCGTTTAACTGACGGGAAATTGGTCGCAGATAGCATGAAGCCTGATATTGAAACTAACTATAACCAGAAAAAAGAACAAAAGGAGGGGGAGCATGTCTAGCGTTTTATTTAAAATAGTAGAAAGTACTCGTTCGGCAGCTCATTCTGTTCGTGCTCATGGTTTTAGAAGTTTTCTAACAACATTGGGTATTATTATTGGTGTTGCCTCGGTCATCGCTGTGGTTTCTGTTGTGCAAGGCCTAAGTAGCAGTATAACTTCACAGTTTGACGATATGGGAACAAATGTCGTCAATGTGAATGCGTTCACGCCATTAAAAGAACGGTTACAAGGGAAAATAGCTAAATTAAGCTATAGTGATTTCCTAGAAATTCAGTATAAAGTTTCCGGTATTAGTCATATTACACCTACTGTTGCGGCAACTGGAGCCAATGGAGTAGTGCAATATAAAGGTGAGTCAACAGCCACACGGGTTATCGGAACAGGGTCTAGCTACCAGTCTCTTTATGGTATTTTTCCTGAAACAGGACGATTTTTTAACTTAAGTGATGATAAGTCACGTCGTCGTGTTGCTGTGTTAGGTGACTCTATTCTCGACAAACTAGAAATCAAAGGTTCACCTATTGGCCAATATATTATGATTGGCGGAGAGTGGTTTAAAGTTATTGGTGTTTTAGAAAAACGTGGCAAGCTTTTTGGCTTTGATCAAGATGACTTTATCCTTTTACCTTACACGACAACTAGAGCATTACTGGGCGGTGCTGAAGAGCCTGACATTAGTATTTCACTACAAGTCGATGATGCTAGTCAGCTAGACAGTATTAAGCAGCACATTAAGAACTTGTTACGCCGAAATCATAACTTAACCAAAGAAACTAGTGATGATTTTAAAATTAGTACCGCAGAGCAAATGTTAGATACGGTCAATAACATCACTTCAAGTACAACCATGGTGCTCAGTGGGGTTGTGGGTATTTCGTTACTCGTCGGTGGTATTGGTATTATGAATATTATGCTGGTTTCCGTGACTGAGCGTACTCGAGAAATAGGGATTCAAAAAGCCTTAGGTGCGACACGTGTTGATATACTCTTGCAGTTTCTTATTGAGGCGGTATTTTTGTGTCTGCTTGGAGGCTTAATTGGTTTAGCAATAGGTTATGGAGCCGGGGCTTTAGTCAGTAATCTTGTTGGCTTACCTTCTGCAGAAGTTCCTATGTGGGCCGTCGCGCTATCATTCGGCTTTAGTGCTGGCGTTGGCTTGTTATTTGGTATAATACCTGCCGCTAAAGCGGCTAATTTAGACCCTATTGATGCGCTTCGTTACGAATAAGACTTAAAAGAAAAGGGCTATCTTTAGATAGCTCCTTCTTGAAAAATTATAATAGCGATCCCATATCAAATATTAATCAGGTTTAACGCATAGGCAGAGGAGGTAAATTGCAGCATTTTATATTTAAATTAATTTTATTATTTAGCGCAATTTTATCGGTAAACTCTGCGTTAGCTGTACCGTTATCCAAGGTTATTAATAGCGATATTCAGCAAGTTGAATATCGTCAAACGCCTATTTACACATCATTAGCTAAACTTTCAGCTGCTCAGAGCCTTTTTCAATTAACGAAAAATGACACCTTCAAAAAGCAGTTGGCTCTATCGTACGTTACTCATGAGTATTACTTTTCTAAAGGTCCGTTACTTAAATTAATTTCTACTCGTTTTGAGCAAGATTATCAACAACAGACTATGGCTAGGCTTGCTTTTAGTAGCAAGACCAATAATCTATATTTCCAACAAATGTTTCATCAATCTGAAGACCAACCACCTCTTTACAAAAAACTATTTAGTTAGCGTATTTAAGCTCAGCCATTTTGGCTAAATCTGTTTTTGTATCCTTATTCCACTTATAAGTGAAATAAGTTTGGAGTGTTTTTTATGATTGATTTATTTTCTTATGAATTCTATTTGGCATTAGCGCCGTGGTTTGTCTTTGCTGGTTTGTCGGTAATTGGCGTATTGTTAATGAAACTGGCTAAAAAGCGACGCGGCATTGCTATCGCTTTTGCGGTATTTGTACAAATGTTTTCGCCAGATCCTTTTGTCGAAAAAACCATTGCAATGGTAGTTTCAGAAAAGCGAGCGATTAAGAAACAGCAAGAAGAAGATAATGGCGGGAAGGGCACTACAAAAAAACGACTACAAAAACTTGAATAGTGTTTTTAAGGTAAAAAAATGCCAGACGATAAAGTCTGGCATATAGGGTATCTATTAATAGATCATTAAGCTAAACAATTTTCTTGTTTTACTTTTACCTTTGAAATAAGCGTTGATAACTTATTACGAGAAACCATTAAGGCAAAAGCAATGGCAAAAATTATAAAAGTGCTTGGCTCTGGCACTGGTGTTGTTGTTCCTACCGGGTCAAATGGGTTGTAGTTAATTTGCATATTACCTTCCCAAGACTTACCTATTACTTGACCATAAATAGTTGACGCATTTGCCTTTATATCAGCGGTTGGCGCAAGTATGCTGCCATATAAATCACTATTAAGGTTCAGCTGGCTCGCACCATAAAAATTATAAAGTACTTGAAGCGGTGCTTGAGTATTTGCCGCACCTTTATTGTTATAACCACTTAAAGGGTCTGTCGAATCAAATGGGTTAGCGCCACTTGAAAGAAAAATGTTCGCTTGTGAAAAGTCAACAACAGAGCCGTTTTCATTAGTAATATTAAAAACAAATGTTGCGTCATCAGCCATACCATCAGTATTAATATACCAATCGGTAGCAAATTGTTGCTGAGTAATATTAAAGACGTAGACACCGTCTTCTGGAACAACGTTTTCATCAACAGAAAATAGTAATGCCCAGCCTTTATCGTCAACATCTCCATAAGCAGTACGTGCAGACAATTGCTCAGAAAGATTTTCTAAATGCGTAAAAGCATTATTAAAATCAACTGGTAAATTAGTACTGTTCTGCGTTAAAGAGCCAATTTCATTAGGTCCACCGGTTAATGTACCACCGATAACAACATCACCTAAAACAGGTGAAGGTAATGTGGCTGATTGATAAACATTAAAGTTACCACTTTGAGTTTTGACAATATCACCACCAACAACAAGGCTAGGCCCATCGCCCATGCCATAGTCAATGATTTGAGTACCAATGTCGTAACCACCATCAACATAAAGATTACCGCCAATAGCGACTCTTCCTTCAACATCTGATGAGGTAACAGAATAGTTTTCCTTAACAAAAGCATTATATTTACTTGCCTGACCAAAATCGATGGTATCAGCTACGGTTTGAAAGCTTAATAATAAGCTAGCAATTACGGCTAAATGTCGCATAACGTTCCTTCATAATAAGTGTAAATGTCTATATTTTGCGCATGTTAACATCTAAGTTACATGTATGACAGCGCTGTCTACTTCATAATCTCCATATTCTAAATATAAGTACAGTGAGATTTTAACTCTGCTGTAACGTGTTGTTTACGCTTTGCAGGTGGTGAATAACTTTTTTTGCGTTTATTCTTTATTTATCAATAAACTAGTCTTTGAATTTAGTTCGTGTGAGGGATCTAATTTCTGCGCTTTAACCAACGCTGATTGTGCAAGTTGCAAGCGTTTTAATACCGCCAAAGTATAAGCTAGATGATAATGATAACTGGCATTGTTTACATCACGAGCAATTGCTTCACGTAAATAACTTAATCCTGTTTGAGCTTGGTTATTGGTTACCAACAGCCAACCTAAAGTATCATTAATAGCAGCGAGCTTTGGCGCAAGTTTATGGGCTTTCTTGGCGTAAAATAGTGCTTTTTTAGCGTCTTTTTCGTGATATAAGTTTGCCAAGTTGTTCAAAAAAATAGGCTGTTGTTCAATATACTTGAAATTCTCAAGGGTGGTTATGGCCAATGATTTATTGCCACTTTCAATTGCCATTGTACTTAACTGTGCCACGGCCCATGCATCCGCACTTTGCTGAGTTAACCATTGGGTTAATAACTGTTGTACCTTTTGGGGTTGTTTTTGCTGTAAATAAAGCTGTGCAAGTAGTTGTAAATGCGCTCGTTTATGGTGCTTTTGATACAGCTTACTTAATCGATCGATCGCTTTGCTAACGTCAGGTTTAGCAATTAAATAATGTATCTGTAGCTCTAACCAAGCGGCACTGTTAGGAGCTTTTGATAATTGCTGCGCAATAAGTTTTCCTGCTTTTTCGGTTTCTTTATTAGCTAAAGCAAAACGAGTAGCAATATAAGGAGAAAGCTTGCCATTCGATAGATGCTTTATTCTTTCTAGGCTACGTTGTGCCGCTTCAATATCGTTTAAGTCTATTTGTAACTTGCTCAGCGTTTCAATTTTTTTGACATCGTCGTAAATTAGGCCGAACAATATTTTTAAGGTTTTCGCTGCTTTGATTATTTTCCCTTGCTGGGTTTGTAATTTACTTTTTGCCAACAACAACTCTTGGTCAAAAGAGTAAACGCCTTCTAGTACATTTAGGGTCGTTTCTGCATGCTCAAGTTGGTTTGTCTTTAGATACAATGTCAATAAAGCACGCTGATTAATAATATAATCTGGATGTTGCAGCGGTATTTTAGTCAGTAATTTTATTGCTAGAAATAACTGTTGCTGATCAATTGCAAAATTTGCATACAATTGTAGTGACAACACATCATTAGGGTAAAAAGTGAGTAACTGTCGATAATAAATTTCAGTCTGCTGATGATCTTTTTTATTGAGGCTTATACCTGCTAATGCTAATAAAGCCGGACGAAATTTATCATCTAACACAAGGGCTTGTTTAAATAGTTTGATCGCGTCATCGCCCCGCGCGAGCTTTAATGATAGTTCACCCGCAAGTTGTAGTATTTCAACTTTATTGGGGTTTTCATCTAATAGCGCTTGCGTGGTTATTTTTGCCTGTTCTATATTGTTTGTTTGTAATTGTAAGTAACCTAATAACGTTTTACTCGCCAATGTGTTGCTACCGCTTACTTCTTTAAGTAAAGCAATGGCATCATCATTGCGGTTAACTGCGATGAGCGCGCCTATGTACTTGTCTCTAATTAAAGTGTTGTCAGCAAAGGTCGAATGCGCTTTTTCAATAAAATGTAAATATTCATTTTTATTTAATTGTTGTTGATAAATATGTGACGCTAATAAGTATAGGTCTGCTTTGTTTGGCGAAAGTTTAAGGGCTTTTTCAATATGCTGTTGTGCAAGCTCAACATTGTTATTTTTAAGTGCGATCATCGTCAGATGACGGCGAGCGACAGTGTTTTCACCATAATCGCTAATATATGTAAGAAACTGTCGGCGCGCTTGATAATAGCTTTTATTAAGATAGTCAACACTTGCCGCAAGAAGTAACACCTCTCTTTCTTGCCTTTGTTCATCGGTTAAGCTCATGAATTGCTGTTGTATATCGCGTAGTAATATACGCGCTTGCTTTTCATTACCTTGCAAAGCGATGATTGAAGAATGCAGTAATTTTATATAGGGATCGTTAGGATGATTTTCTCGTAACGTTAATGAAAATATAAGTGCTTCGTTAAGTTGATTTTGGTCAAGTAAAATAGTTGCCTTGCCAAATAGTGCTTGCTTGTTTGTTGGTTCTTTTTGCAAAATATTTGAGTATATAGCTAATGCATCATCGAACTGCTTGGTGCTTTTTAGTATTTCGGCTTTAAGTATTTTAGCGCCTTGATATTGTTCATTTTTATGCATATCACTTGATTGAGCGAGAATTAAAAGTGCTTGATTGACAAAATCCAAAGCTTTAGATAATTCACCCTCTTTAAAAGCTAAATCAGCCATAGCGGTTAATAGTGTAACTGTTTCACCATGAATATAAAGTGACTGCTGATAAGACTTTTTAGCCAATTCAAATTGGATTAAGGCTTTATAAGCATTTCCTTGTAATAAAAAGTACTTATGCTCCGTCGCTAGTTGTGGGTGATCATTTAAAAGCGTGAGTGCTTCTTGGTGTTTGTATAAAAATAATTTAGCTTCCACTAGCGGAATAACAACTGCGAAACTATCTGCCTGTAATGTTAATGCAATGGTTAATTCTTTCTCTGCTGATTGTGGCTGACCTTTCTGCAAGAGGATATCGCCAAGTAATAATCGTGCAGGTAGGTAATTTGGTCGTTGTTGAATGCTGTTTTTTACTGCTATTGCTGCCTCATCTAGTTTGCCTTGTTGAAAGAAAATCAATGAGTTTTCATAAGCACTATTAGCTTGCTCGGCATAACAATGTGCAGAATAAGGCACTGTTGTTATAGTGAACAAAAAAGTTAAACATAAAGCCGGTAAATAGTTTTTCATAGCAGAGTCTGGTGGAAAACAATGCGGTATTTTAAAACACTAATAGATAAAGTGGTATGAGACTTTTTCTAAAAAGTTGAAATAAATTTACTTTTTTATAACATCATTGGAGTTGTTTGTTGACGATTTTTCCAATAACACTAATATTTGTTCTTTGTCTTTCAATACCTTTATGTCATTAAATAATTGATCTGCTTGTGGATATTCTAATTTTAAGTATCGTAACCATTGTTTTAATCGGCTTGAAAAGTAAAAGCTTTTGTCACCGGTTAATTCGAGTTCACTGTACGTTTTGAGTAATGAACAAAGCTGAGTCCAAGGCATGTGTTGTTGTCCGTCTTTGATAACAGCGGCTAAGTTAGGCAAAGCTAGTGCGCCGCGACCTAACATTAAATTTGGCGTATTACTTTCGGCTACACAACGATTTGCGTCAGCTAAATTCCAAATTTCACCATTGGCGAAAATTTCTATCTGGTATTTTTTTACAATCTCTCCGATAAAATGCCAATAGGCTGGAGGACGATACCCGTCAGCTTTCGTTCTTGCATGTATGGTAAGTTGGTCGGCATTTGCTGATGTTATTGCGCTGACTATTTCGTCAAGTAAAGAAGCGTCGTCAAACCCTAAGCGAATTTTGGCAGAAAGGACTACATCGCTCCCTAATGCTTCTTTTACTTTAGATACAATACGATAAATATCTTCAGGAGACTTCAATAGGGCTGCTCCACCGCGGTTTTTATTCACCGTTTTTGCAGGACATCCAAAATTTAAATCTACACCATGAGAGCCAAGCTCTATAGCGCGCACGGCATTTTCTGCCATCCAGTTAGGTTCCTGTCCCAATAACTGCATTCTCAGTGGCGTTTTAGACTGTGTGTATCCCTGCTGCGCTAATTCGGGACAGACTTTGTAAAAACTTCGCTCTGGCAGTAGTTGGTCAACAATCCGCAGGAATTCGGTAATACAAAAGTCGTAGTTATTTAATGAGGTAAGTAAGTGACGCATTAATGCATCGGCAACACCTTCCATAGGCGCTAAAACTACTTTTTGTACTTGAGTATTCATAAATCTAGGGTTAACCTCAAAAGGGATATATTACGTTTATTTTGAACAATAGCGTTTTTTTTCAATGTTATTGAAATTTATTTATTGCAGCAAAGGTCTTTGTTCTTAGCTTACATATGTAGTGCCAAAATTATAAAATAAAAGGAAAACACAATGAAACTTTTTAAAAAATCATCAATGACAGCTCTATTAGGTTTATTTGCTTTATCGCTTGCCGTATCAACACCAGCAAAAGCAGAGACTAACCCTTTTGAAACTCAAAGTATAACGACTATTGTTGCAGCTGATGCTAATGGCAAATGTGGCGAAGGAAAAGCAGAAAAAAAAGGTAAATGCGGCGAAGGCAAATGTGGTGAAGGTAAAAAAGCCAAAAAAGGTAAATGCGGCGAAGGCAAATGTGGTGAAGGTAAAAAAGCCAAAAAAGGTAAGTGTGGCGAAGGTAAATGTGGTGAAGGTAAAAAAGCCAAAAAAGGTAAGTGTGGCGAAGGTAAATGTGGCGAAGGTAAAAAAGCCAAAAAAGGTAAATGTGGCGAAGGTAAAACTAAAGCTAAGAAATGTGGCGGTTAATTTTAAATAATTAACGGTTAAATTAAAAAAGGTTATTTTAATTGATGATTAAAATAACCTTTTTAGTTTGTATTTTGATGTTTTGGAAGTAATACCAAGATTCAAGCAATAGTGTTTTAGCAATAAATTGGATTTATCAAACCATAGCAGTATCCGTCATACCAATTATCATTAACAAAAAAATCCATTTTCAGCTCCCCTTCGCGTAACAAACCGACTTTTTCCATCACCTTCCAACTGCCTGTATTTACGGTGGTACAGTGGGCAACAATTTTTCGCACTTTTACTTGTTCAAAAATAAATTTATTAAGCACATTACAAGCTTCTGTAGTGTAGCCTTGACCACTATGTTTAGGTAGTACTAGGTAACCTATTTCAGCACGCTGATCGCTAATGCTGTCAATTTTAAAACCAAGGCTACCGATAAATTCTCGTGTTATTTTATGATGTATTGCTAAAGTTAACCAATGACCTTCTTCTTGAATAAAAGGACGAATTCGATCGAGAAACTTAGCTTTTAATTCATCAAAGGGTAATATTGGGCCAATATATTTCATTATTTCATTATCGGCTTGAATATGCTGGAAATCAGGCCAATGACTTTCGTCCATCAATGATATAGACAAACGGTCTGTGGTAAATTGTAAGTTGTCGGTGGTGATGACGGATAAGTCCATTACTTTCCTTAATTTTTATTGTTGATAAATTCTGATTTGTCATCATATCAATAACATTACTTTTAGCTAGACTTTTAAATAATATAAAAGTGGGTTTATTTTACATAATAGGAAATATTTATGAGTAAAAATATAGTGATCACCGGGGCTAATCGAGGAATTGGTTTAGCCATGACAAAAAAATTTCAAGCACAGGGTGATAATGTTTATGCTTTATGTCGGCAAAGCTCTGTGGCGTTAGCTGAACTTGCTGTACATGTGATCGCAGATATTGACGTTGCAACAGACTTAGGCATTAAAAATATGGCTAAATCGCTCAGTGGCGTTGGTATTGATGTTCTTGTCTGTAATGCGGGTATTTTGCGTGATGAAAGTCTGATTGATATGAATATCGAAACTATACGTGAGCAATTTGAAGTTAATGCATTAGCGCCATTGCGTATTGTTGATACATTACAAAGTAATCTAAACCCTGACGGAAAGGTAGCTATGATCACCTCTCGTATGGGCTCTATTAGTGATAATGGCTCAGGTGGACGATATGGTTACCGTATGTCGAAAGCAGCGCTTAATGCGGCATCAATGTCGTTGAGTAAAGATTTGGCGAATCAAGATGTTGCTGTTGGCATTTATCACCCTGGTTATGTACAAACTGATATGGTTAATCATGGTGGAGACATTAGTGCTGATGAGTCAGCAGGAAAAATTGTTGGTTTAATTAATGATTTAACGATGAAAAGCAGTGGCGTATTTAGACATTCCAATGGTGAAGTATTGCCTTGGTAATGTGAGGCTTTGGCTCATGATTAAAGTTCTTCAATATCTGCAGACTTTAGTCGTTGCTCAAAGCCTGCTGAGTCGACCGGTTTACTACAATAAATCCCTTGCATAGAATCGGTCACAGTTTCTTCAATAAAAGCTAACTGCTCTTTATTTTTTGAATATAGACCTTCTTTAGTCTAGTGATCTAAAGTGTTATGTTTCCTTAAAAAGTACCACCGTCATTATTTGTTTTATTAAATGGGGAGGTTCCCTATCAAAGGGGGGGTCTATAAGTTAACTGTTGTAAGAAAATGATAAACTGAGCCCTGTGACCATGATAAAAAGTGAATATGTGAACATAAATCCGAATTACCAACGTATTTGGCAGACAGTACAAGCGATACCCTATGGGCGAATCGCTTGTTATGGGCAAATCGCGGATTTAGCGGGACTTCCAGGAAAAGTTCGACTAGTGGGGAAAGCATTAGGAAAAGTCCCTGATGATGGTTGGAATGGAGAAAAGGTGCCTTGGTACCGAGTGGTCAACTCGGTAGGGAAAATTTCATTTCCTGTTGAAAATGAAAACTTCAATGTACAAAGAGAATATTTGCAAGACGAACAAGTAGTTGTCATCGGGAACCGAATAAAGTTAGCTGATTTTCAATGGCAACCCGATTTAGCGGAGCTACTTTTTAAATTAGACTTTTAAGATATCTTGTCAATTTTAATTATCCTCATCTACCTCTCAAACTATTATGTTCATCTCATCTTACTTGGGCTATTCAGTAAGATGTATTATGGTGTTTGCGAGAAAAATAAAAAATACAACAAGGAAATAAAATGAAAAAATTTGCATTATCATTGCTTTGCTTATCTTCGACGCTTGCCTACGCGAGTGACGATCTTGATATGGCGAATAAAATAAGAGCTGAAGGCTTTTATAATTCTGAAGTTATGCACACCTTAGAACAACTTACTGATGAAATAGGGCCTCGTTTATCAGGCTCTCCTCAAATGAAAAAAGCCAATGACTGGACCTTAGAAAAACTTAAAGGTTGGGGATTAAAAAATGCTTATTTAGACCCTTTCGAGTTTGGCCGTGGTTGGTCACACGACTCTGCTTCAATTGATGTATTGAGTCCACGTGAAGTTTCTTTACACGGGATCCCTGTTGCTTGGACACCGGGCACTAAAGGTGAAGTACAAGGTGAAGTTGTTATTTTTGATGCTTCCTCAATTGCAGATTTGACACAGTACAAAGGTAAGCTCAAAGGCAAGATTATTATGATGGGCGGAGGCAAGAATATTGATGAGCCTGAGAACAGTGTATTCAAACGCTATGATTCTGGAGAGCTATCAAAATTAAAAGACTTTGATGTTATGCGTGCTCCAAGCCACTCTCCTTGGGTCACTCCAGACCGAAGAGATAGCGCAATGCAGCGTTATAATTTCCGTGCTGCGTTAACTACCTTTTTAAAAGAAGAGAAAGTTGCTGGGGTTATTTATCGTAGCTGGCGACAAGGTGGTTTGATCAACGTCTTTGGTAGCGATCATCGTGTAGGTAAAACCTTTCCAGTGCCAGCACTCATTATTGAAGCTGAACATTACAACTCATTATCTCGCATGATCGATAATGGGAAAACGCCTAAATTGTCTATTAATATTGATGCTCGTTTTCATGACAAAGACCGTAATGCTTATAACACTATTGCCGAAATCCCAGGAACCGATGAAAATCCTGAAATAGTTATGGTTGGTGGTCATTTGGATTCTTGGCATGCAAGTGATGGTGCTGTAGATAATGGCGCGGGTGTTGCTGTTTCAATGGAAGCTGTTCGTATACTTCAAGCATTAAATTTTAAACCTAAGCGTACTATTCGCATAGCTTTGTGGTCGGGTGAAGAACAAGGGTTATTCGGTTCATCATCTTACGTTGACGAGCACTTTGCTACTCGTCCAAAGCCGAGCGATAAGAATGAACGAGCTTTGCCTAGTTATTTATGGAAAGATCAAGGTTGGCCAATTGAAACAAAAGCTGCTCATGATAAATTTTCAGTTTATTTTAATATGGATAATGGCAGTGGTCGCTTCAGAGGTATTTACACCGAAGGTAATGTTGCAGCGAAACCAATTTTGAGCAGCTGGTTTGGTCCTTACTCAGATTTGAGCACAGGAACGGTAACGAACAAAAGTACGGGCGGTACAGATCATGAATCTTTTGATGATTTAGGCTTACCTGGCTTTCAGTTTATTCAAGATAAATTAGATTATGGTTCTCGTTTGCATCATACCCATATTGACTCGATTGACCATGTTGTAGAAGCTGATTTAAAACAAGCATCGGTTATCCTTGCTGGCTTTTTATATAAAGCTGCCATGGCTGAAGAACGCATGCCTCGCAAACCTATGCCGAAAGATATTTCGTCATTGCAAAAGCAACAAATGCAATTGAAATCAGAAAAGTCACGTAAAAAACGTGAAAAAAGTGGCAACAAAGCATTAGAAGTTAATTCAGTTAAAAATTAAGACTGAGTTTATATCTAATGAAATAAAAAATGCACTCAATCATTGAGTGCATTTTTTTTCTCGCTATTTAATGAAATATTACAAATGTGTTCTAACTTCAAATAACTCAGGAAAGAAACTGACATCTAGTGCTTTTTTTAAAAAACTGACTCCTGAAGAACCACCCGTTCCTGCTTTATAACCAATGATTCTTTGCACCGTGTACATGTGTTTAAAACGCCATTGTTGGAACGAGTCTTCTATATCTACGAGCTTTTCAGCCAGTTCATACAGTTCAAAATACTTTTCAGGTTGTTGATATACCTTTAGCCATGCTTTAACGACACTGTCATTACTTTGATAGGCTTGAGTGACATCACGATTGAGTACGCTATCGTCAATGCTAAAGCCGGCTTTCACTAAGGCCGTAATCACTTCATCGTACAAACTTGGGCTGTTCAATAATAACTCTAGCTCTTGATGAGCTTCATTGTTATTTTTATGAAGTTTTAGCATGTCACTGTTTTTATTACCTAAAAGGAATTCAAGTTTGCGGTATCCCTGTGACTGAAAACCGGATGAACGTCCTAAGTCATCACGAAATTTCAAATAATCAACAGGAGTAAGTGTTGATAAAATATTCCATGATTGTGTAAGCTGAATGAATATTTGCTTAACGCGGGCGATAACTTTAAATGCAGGACCAAAATCGTTTGCGCGTAAACATTGCACCGCTTTTGCTAACTCATGTCCAGCAAGTTTTAGCCAAAGTTCACTGCTTTGATGAATCACAATAAACAGCATTTCATCATGCTCGTTCGATAAAGGTTGCTGAGCCGATAATACTTGGTCGAGCTTCAAGTAATCGCCATAGGACATATCATCATTAAAGTCGGTATGAATATCTTGTTCTAACTCGCGTTTGTTTGCATTGCCACTAAAAGGACAGCCGGTATTAGACATTTTTATTGTCCTCTTTTTTAAATTGGTTTTGCATCAGTTGTTGTAATTTCTGATAAATAAAGTCATCTTGCCAACAAGTTGCTATGTTCGGAATTTGCATTATTTTAGCCATGATTATTTTTTGCTGTTCACCTATTTTTAAGGCTTGTGAATAAGGTAAATGTGGGCAAAATGTGACCATAGAATAAAGCGGTACCCAAAGTTCAGGATGAAGTTGGTGAAATTTAGCTTCTATTTTCTTCTGTAATTGAAAGTTACTATCAGCTGACAGTTCGCTCATTTCAATGAAGTTACGTTTGGCTAACTCAGTAATTGCGTCAGCATTAATTTTCCTCTGCTTTTGGTAAGCAGGGAAAATGTCGTGCCACTCACCTTCATATTCGTCAATAAGATCACCCAGCTCTCGGCAATCTTCGAAACCACAGTTCATACCTTGGCCATAAAAAGGCACCATTGCATGGGCGGCATCGCCAATGAGTGCTACTTTATTATTTATCACCCAAGGGTCGACATTAACCAAAAAGAGCGGGTTCGCTGATTTCGCCATAAAGTCATCAATGGGATTTTCTAGTAATATCATGGCATCGGCAAAGTTTTCATTGAAAAAATTAACGACACTGGTTCGCTCTTTTAAGTTACAGAAGGAATGGTCGCCTTCATTTTTACTTTCATAATTTAGAAATAATGTGCAGGTGAAAGTACCATCAGGATTAGGAAGAGCGATCAGCATAAAGTCTTTTCTTGGCCAGATATGCAAGGCTTCTTTTTCCATCTGAAAACGGGCATCGCCTGTTTCGTTTTCATTGGCGGGGATAGATAACTCAATATAAGACTGCGGCATGAAAGACTGACTATAGCTAAAGCGAGGTGTTTCTTGCGCAAGGCGACGTACTTTTGAAAAGGCACCATCTGCGCCAAAAATGTAATCAGCGTCAATCTCGATATGGCTTTTACTTTGCGCTACATCATAACTGAAAGATGCACAGGCGGTAGTAAAATCGACATGGGTAAGTCTTTTTTCAAAGTGTAACTCTACACTCGTTTCTTTTTCAGCTAAATCCAATAATTGCTCATTAATGCCTGAACGAGAAACCGACCAAATAGCTTGATCGTCTTTGCCGTAAGCTTGTTCAGTTATCGTGCCGTCAACCGCATGCATAACGCGTTTTTTCATGGGAATAGCTGCTTGGCGAACTTGTTCAGCAATACCAACTGACTCAAGAGCTAACCAGCCACGATCAGAGAGGGCGATATTAATTGATTTTCCCTGATAAATATTATGCTGACGAGAGTCGGGGCGAGATTCAAGTAAGTTAATATTATAACCTTTACGACCTAATGTTACCGCTAAAAGTGCGCCAACCGGGCCTGCGCCGACTATGGTTATTTGGGTTTCATTGGCGGGTTTAGTTAGAGGTTTTTCGCTCATTGTAAACACTCCTTTAGCAGTCTGACAAAGTGATAAATATCTTGAAATTGATTATAAAGTGGCACGGGAGCAACGCGAATTACATTGGGTTCACGCCAGTCAGTGGTTACGCCATTTTCTTCTAAGGCGTTAAACATGGCTTTACCGTCGAGGCCTTCAACATTCACCATTAAAGACAACTGACAGCCTCGCTCGCTTTCATTACTTGGTGTGATAATACGAATTTTATCGCCTAATTCACTGCTAATTAATTCTGTCATATATTGCGTGAGTTTCAGTGACTTCTTGCGCAGCTCTTTGATACCACCGGCCATTTTTATGGTATCAAGTGAGCCGCGAATCGCAGCTAATGACAATACCGGTGGGTTTGATAATTGCCAACCTTCGGCTGTAGCAATAGGTTTAAAGTTATTTTCCATTTTAAATCGGGTTGATTTATCGTGACCCCACCAGCCAGAAAAACGATTTACCTGCGTTTCACTATCTGTATTGGTGCTATGAGTTTGATGAACAAAGCAACCGGCAACAGAGCCTGCGCCACTATTTAAATATTTGTAACTACACCAACAAGCAAAGTCGACTTGCCAGTTATGTAATTCAAGTTCGATATTGCCAACGGCATGGGCTAAATCGAAACCGACCATAATACCTTTCGCATGTGCTTTTTCAGTGATGGTTTTCATATCAAGTACTTGACCCGTGTAATACTGCACACCTGGTAATAATATCAGTGCTATTTCATCACCTTGTTGTTCAATAATCTGGTACAAGTCATCATAGTTTAGTAGCTCTTCTCCCTCTCTTGGTGTCCAAAGCAACATATTGTCATCAACATTTTGTTGATGATGTTTAAGCTGAGACTCCACCGCGTAATGATCAGAAGGGAAAGCGTGGTCTTCAATGAGTATTTTCGTGCGCTTGCCTGTGGGTTGATAAAAGCTGACCATCATTAAATGCAAATTGGTGGTTAATGAATTCATTGTCACCACTTCTTCATTTTTTCCGCCTACCAATAATGCCGACTGTTCTGTTAAAAACTCATGATAAGGCATCCAAGGGTAGTCACCTTCAAAATGACCTTTTACGCCCCGTTGTCCCCAAGAGTCGAGCAACTCAATAACATATTCACGGGCGAGTTTTGGCTGTAAACCAAGGGAGTTCCCAGTGAAGTAGTATTCATCCTCACCACTGGCTTGTTTAGGAATGGCAAACTGATCGCGTATTTTTGCTAACGGATCATTAAGGTCTAGTTCTTGGGCGTATGCTAATGTCGTTTTGTTATTTATTGTATTTTTGAGGGAAGTAGTCATTATTATTTACTCATTTCTTTAGCATTAAATTTTTTTGCTGAAAATAGCACAGGACGACTTGGCGCTGCATCATTATGAAAAGCCGGTGTTTGAATATTGATAAAATAAAAGTCATCGGTGATTTCATCCCCAATAAAGGCCATTTCAGTAATCGTCTTGTTCACTAAGCTATTTATATTGACTTGATGAGAGCCTTCATCAACTTGCCAAAACAGGTGATGACCAGTCATTAAACCGTCGTCATGCAAACGGTCAATTGAGGGCACATCAACCACTAAATGTTCTACACCTCGTTCATTTAAATATAAAATGGCTTCACGGCTGAAAAATGCTGGTTGATTATCACTGTTGTAAGCTTGTTGGCGTTTGTTGTCAGTATTTGGCAAGGTGCGAATTACTAGGGTTTGTAACTGCTCATTATGATAAGAAGCAAGTGCTTGCTTAAGTGCTGAACGACTGATGATTAAATCATCTTCATCAAACTCAGGGCTGTAATTTTCATTTGTTTTTATTGCTAATTCAGGTGTTATTGAAATTACAGCGCAGGGCATCAAAGCAGGTAAGTTAAGCTGCGCTAACGTTCGTGCGGCATTTGTACACTTTCCAGTTTCTTCTATAATGTTGTCCACCGAAAAATCACAAATATGCGCGACAGACTCGGTATGAGTCCCATTGCAATGCGGATTAATCGTCAACTCATTTACATTACAACTGCCACCTTGTTTGGTATCACCAATAAAACCACCTGCTTGCATTGGGCTTGCTAGAGCCGGATTTGCAGAAAAGTGATTAGGCTGTTGCTTTGGTTGATTAAAGTTAACGGGAATAGCCAATGACCATGAGCTTGCCATATTTACTTGATAGCTAGCACTTCGCAGTTCTATGGTTAGTTTTATTGCATGAGTTTCAACATGACTTTCAATGTTACTCATGATCATAAGAACTGCTCTTTTGATAGGCCTAGCCACTTAAGCGCTGAGCCATGTAATAACTTTTCTTTAATATCATCAGAAAACTGACTATTCTCTATTAGTTTTCCAGGTTCTAATTCACCGAGAGGAAACGGGTAATCAGTGCCAAGGGCAATGTTATCTGGGCCCATTAAATCGACTAAATATTTCAGTGCTAATTCGTCATGGACTAATGAATCAAGATAAATTTGCGGCAGAAAATCCCGCGGGTTAATCGGGCAGTCAACTGCACATAAGTCAGGGCGAACATTAAAACCATGTTCAATACGGCCAATAGTCGACGGAAACGACCCACCACCATGCGCAAAGGCTATTTTTAGTTTAGGTAAACGTTGTAATACGCCGCCAAAGATCATCGAGCATATCGCTAAGCTTGACTCTGCTGGCATGCCGACAAGCCAGGGTAACCAGTACTTAGGCATTTTTTCTTTAGCCATCATGTCCCATGGATGAACAAAAACAGCAGCGCCTAAATCTTGGGCAGCTTCAAAAATGGGGAATAGCTCTGCTTGGTCTAAATTCCATTCGTTGATATGTGAACCAATTTGAATGCCCGCTAAACCAATTTTCATACAACGTTCAAGTTCTTTTATTGCAAGGTCTGGCGATTGCATAGGTAGAGTGCCTAAACCAATAAAACGTTTCGGGTGATCGTTAACAATACCGGCAATGTGATCATTCAAATACATAGATAAATCTAAAGTATCTTTAGGTTTAGCCCAGTAATTGAACATGACCGGCACGGTTGAAAGCACTTGTACGTCTACCTGATGTTTTTGACAATCATCAAGGCGAACTTTTGGATCCCAGCAATTATGATCTATTTCACGAAAAAACTTTTCATCAACCATCATGCGCGCACAGCCACATTTATGATGATCTAAACTAACAAAACCGCCGTAACCGTATTTTTCACGTAAGTTTGGCCACGTTTTTGGTAATATGTGCGTGTGAATATCTATCTTTAACATTTCGTTGTTTCCTCTTTGCTATTTTGCTTAACTTCGGTGTTAAAAATACTCACGTACATTTGTACGCTCCGTATTTTTCCTTGAATTTAAACAAACTAGCTTTGAATAATTCATCGAAAAGCTGAGTGAATATATTATTCATTAACTTACCCCTTAGTCACTGTTATGCCGCATTGCTGACAGGTGCAGTGAGCGGGTGTATCGTAAAAACGGGTGAATACTTTCGGTAAGTCTGTTTCTATATTGTCGAGACAAAAAGCTTCAGTGTAGAGTTGGCTTTTGCAGTCAGGACAAAACCAATAAAGTGCATCTTCTTGTTTGTTTGCCCGCTTTTGCTCAACCACTAAACCCACGCTGTTTTCAAAGCGTTGCGGAGAATGCAACATTCTCGGCGGAAGTAAGAATATTTCGCCCGCTTTAATGGTTATATCATGAAAATTTTCAGCGTTATGATGGTCATTATTTTCAACCGTACCATCAATGACTGACAGCAGCATTTCACCTTCGATTTGATAAAACAGCTCAGGGGTTTCGTTATAGTGGTAGTCAGTACGATTATTAGGTCCACCGACAATCATGACAATAAAGTTGTCTTGCTCAAATATTTGTTTATTACAAACAGGAGGTTTGAGTAAATGGCGATGTTCATCAATCCAAGCATGTAAATTAAAAGGCATGGCGATGCTATTTTTTAGCGTTGACATGATTATTCTCCCGTCGCATTACTGTGAGAGGTTTTATGTTGATTAAGCGCAGCGATACATTTTAGTTCTATGGCGATAGGCGTCGGTAATTTGTTAATTTCAACCGTAGTGCGACAAGGTTGGTTATCGGCAAAGTATTCTGCGTAAATACGATTGTAGGTGGCGAAGTCGTCATCCATATTGGTTAAAAATACCGTGACATCAACCAAGTCCATCCAACTTGCATTTGAAGCTTCTAAAATTAAACGAATATTGGTGAAGACACTATGGCATTGCGCTTCAATGTCGTAACTTTTTATTTTGCCTTGCTCATCAAGTTCAACCCCTGGAATGTCTTTACAGCCAGCTTTTCTAGGCCCAACTCCAGAAAGAAATAATAAATCGCCTACTTGTCGGGCATGAGGGTATAAACCTACCGGTTTTGGCGCTTGTTCCGCGTTAATTATTTTCGGGTTCAAAGGCGCTTTAGTTGTTACATCGCTCATAAGGGGTCCTTATGTAATTGTTGTTATATTTTTATAGTGATAAGTGTAGACAAAAATCAATCAAAGACCTTTGTTCTTCACATATTTGTAAGGTGTTTACACAGTATTTGAGCACAACGAAATAGAGCGCATTTCGAACTTATCGAAAACACTCTAAGGTACTCCAAAGAAAGGAGGTTAAATAAGCGTCCATTTGCAGCCTAATACGCTGGCAAATATTGCTCCTGAAGATTTAAATTTATGACAAACTTGGTTCATTTTTTCTTTTAAACCTGTGAGTATTTTATACAAACATTTTTAGGTTCAGTGAAAAAGCGCATTGCTTCCAAACCACCTTCTCGGCCAACACCCGAATGATTCATACCACCAAAAGGTGTACGTAGGTCGCGTAGCAGCCAACAGTTTATCCAGACTATGCCGGTATTAATTTGCTCGGCTAGCTGATGTGCTCTATTAATATTTTGTGTCCAGGCAGTAGCGGCTAAGCCATATTGGCTTTCGTTAGCAAGGGTTAGTGCTTCTTCATCGGTATCAAATACTTGTAAGGTGATTACTGGGCCAAAAATTTCTTGTTGGTTACAGCTGGCATTATTGTCTAAACCTTCAATAATGGTGGGCTGTAAAAAGTAGCCTTGTGCACAGCGACCAGACAATTGCACTTGTTCGCCGCCGGCTAAAATAGTGCCGCCTTCTTGTTTTGCTAAATCAATATAACCGAGTACTTTTTCTAAATGGTCTTTGGAAACAATCGCGCCCATTTTTGTATCAGCGAGTAAAGGGTCTTGCGGTACAAGCGCTTTAGCTTTTTCGACTAATACCGCTTTAAATTCTTCGTAGATGCCACGTTGAATGTATAACCGTGAGGCACATAAGCAAATTTGCCCTTGATTGGCGAAACTGGCGCGAAAAACTTCTTCAATAGTATTTTCAAAATTACAGTCATCAAAAATCAATGCCGGATTTTTCCCGCCTAATTCTAACGATAATTTTTTAAATTTTGGGGCAAGCTGTGTCGCTATTGCTGCACCTGTAGCTGAGCCGCCAGTAAATGAAATCGCTTTTACCTTAGGGTGATTACATATGGCAGAACCGACACTTGCGCCTTTACCATGGAGAATATTTAAAACACCCTTAGGTAAGCCTACTTTTTGACAAATAGCGCCAAGCATTGCCGCCGTTTTTGGAGTGATTTCTGATGGTTTAGCAATTACACAATTACCTGCTGCAAGTGCCGGTGCTATTTTCCAAGTAAATAAATACAAGGGTAAATTCCAAGGGGAAATACAGCCAACAATACCAACAGGCTGACGCAAGGTATAGTTAATCGCGGTGTTAGCAATGGCATGAGATTCACTGGCAAATTGCGAACAAGCATGGGCAAAAAATTTAAAGTTACTGGCTGCACGTGGTATATCAACCATTTTCGCTAAAGCGATAGGTTTACCATTGTCAGTTGCTTCGGCAAGTGCCAGTGGTTCCAGTTGGTTTTCAATTTCTTGTGCAATAGCCATTAAATAATCGGCACGTTGTTCTAAACCCAAATTACGCCATGCAGGAAGCGCACGCTCAGCTGCGGCTACTGCTTGGTCAACATCGGCACTATTGCTATTAGGAATTTTTCCATAAACCAAACCGGTAGCAGGTTCATAATTATCCAAATAGTCATTATTTAATGGCGCTTGATACTGACCATCAATAAAATTATCAATGATGTTACTTGAACGTGTCATGACTATTCCTCTTGATGATGTTTATTAAAGCTAGCTTTATAAGCAAGAGGTTCTGCCGCCATCTACAGGTAAGTTAATACCTGTGATATAACCTGCCGCTGGCGATGCCAAGAAAGCAGCTGCGGCTGCAAACTCTTCTGGTTTGGCAAAGCGGCGCATGGGAATAATGGCTTTTTCATTAATCGTAGCTTGTTCAATAGAAATGTTTTGTTTTTTCGCTTTACCAGAAATAATGGCGTCTAAACGGGCCGTTGCGGTAGCACCAGGTAATACGTTATTAACGGTAATACCAAATTCGCCTAATTCATTCGCTAAGGTTTTAGCCCAGCTTGCCACGGCACCACGAATGGTATTAGAAACACCTAATCCATTGAGAGGTTGCTTAACTGACGTCGAAATAACGTTGATGATACGACCATATTGCTTTTCTTTCATGCTAGGAATAAGCGCTTGAACCAAGTGATGGTTGGAAACCAAATGCAAACTAAAAGCATTAATAAACTCATCGACATCGGCTACGTTTGCTGGTCCTGGCGCTGGGCCGCCGGTATTATTGATTAAAATATCATAACCGCCCAATGCGCTTACATGAGCATTGATCACTTCTTTGACTTGCTCTGGCTGAGAGAAGTCAGCGACTAATACTTGATGCTGTTGACCTTGCTCAGTATTAAGTTCAGCTTTAACTTGTTCTAGTGCTGTTTGATTACGTGAAAATAGCGTGACATTTGCGCCTAAGTTGGCGAGTTCTATCGCACAAGCTTTGCCAATACCTTGACTTGAACCACAAACCAACGCGCTTTTACCTTGAAAATTAATATCCATGAAGACTCTTTTTTATTTTAATTTTAGTTATTATTTTCACCTTATATTTTGAAAGCAATATAAATTAATGACAGTGAAAATTTGAGCTAATCATTTTTTAGCACATTAAAAAATTTAATGTCAGCAAAAGTTTTAACTTTTATTTTTTTACTTTGTAAACTTTTATACGCACAGTCATTTTATTTTGACATTTGTCAGATTAAGCTGATAATGCTTTTTTATCTCAAGATTAATAGCTGTAATGACCATAAATAAATTGCCTAAAGGTGTCTATATTTCAGGGCAGGGAACACCTGTTGTACTTCTTCATAGTTCGCTAAGCTCAGCAAGGCAATGGCTGCCTTTAGTGAAACTGCTTGAGCCTTATTTCTTAGTGATAAATATTGATATCCTTGGTTACGGCAATGCCGACAAAGTAACTGAACCGCGAAATTATAATTTTGATGTTGAAATTGATCGTATTGAAAATATTATTGCGACAGTGGCTTCAAATCAGGCATTTCATTTAGTCGGACACTCTTGTGGCGGCGCTATTGCGCTAAAGTTAGCCGTGCAGCAGCCAGGCAGGATATTAAGCCTATCGTTATATGAGCCTGTTGCTTTTCATTTACTTGAACAAGGTAGTGAAGCCCGAGTGCTAGCGGATGATTTTGCCAACAAGGTTGCTATTGATGACATGTACCAAGCAGCTGAAGTATTCACTAACTTCTGGAACAAAGAAGGCTTTTTTCGCTCGTTACCGCAAAAAATGCAAGACTTAATGGCGAAAGATATGCCCAAGGTTAGTCTTGATTTTAAAGGATTAACCAGAGAAAAATATACGTTGCACGATATTGGGCTTATTAAATGCCGTGCGTTAATTATGACGGGAGATTATAGCCCAGTATTAAGTAAGCTTTTGGCAGGAAAAATTGAATTAGCTCTTGCTAATGTGTCCCATCAAAATTTCCCTACAGGGCATATGGGGCCAGTAAGTCATAGTGAGATTATTCACCCCGTTATTGCTGAGTTTATTCAAGGTAGAACCAGGTAACGCTTACGAAGCATTGTTGCTATTTATTAGCCTAAGAACAGCATTCATTTTATGCGTTAGCTAAATTTATATTTTTAAATGAGTGCATTAATTGTCAAAAGTAGTACTTGTGTATTTAAAATCAAAGGAAGGTGATTTATCATCTCCACAGATTTGAACACTAGTTGCTTTCATTATTGAAAATAACACCGAGACCCTATGCTTTTTACTGAAAAACCTATTCTTACTATCTTGTATCAAGATGATTTTATTGTCGCTGTAGATAAACCTGCGGGACTATTTGTTCATCGAAGTTATATGGACAAAGACGAAATATATTTTGCGCTGCAATTGGTTCGTGACCAAGTTGGTCAATACGTTTATCCACTACATCGATTAGACAGACCAACATCAGGGGTATTATTGTTTGGGTTGAATGAAGAGGTAGCACGGTTGATGGGACAAGCGTTTATGGATAAAAAAATTCAGAAAACCTACTTTGCCTTAACTCGTGGCCATTTATTGGGCAGTGATGAAATAGACTACCCGTTAAAAGAAAAGCTCGATAAGTTAGGTGACAAAAATGTCAGCCTCGATAAAGCGCCTCAAGATGCTATTACTCAATATGAGTCTTTGCTAACGGCTAGTTTACCGATACAAGTTGGTAAATTTGATAGTGTTCGTTATTCATTAATAAAGTTATTACCCGCAACAGGGCGAAGGCACCAAATTCGCCGACATTTAGCACATTTACGTCATCCAATTATTGGTGATATAAATTATGGCGATAACAAGCAAAATCCATTTTTTATTGAACACTTTGGTTTTAAGCGTTTGATGTTACTCGCTCAGAAAGTGGAATTTATTCATCCCATTACCAAAGAGCAGGTGACCATTGAGGCTGAGTTTGATTTACAGTGGTTACAAGTTTTTGATGAACTTGCTTGGGATATTAAACAAATAAACTAGCTAATTTATTTGTTGATGACTCTAGACAATAAAATTATTCAGCAGCGACGATACTCACCGAATTGACATCCCTTTCGATTAACGCAGCATAAACGTGTTGTGTTCTATGGGGATTTGTATCACTGGCCTTTGGCCCTTTTATACTCACGCTATTGATAAATATGGCACTGCTATACTTTTCTCGTTGCTGGGCAAACGCGAGCATCATTTTTTGATCTGCGGTGACGGGTCGATTAAGCAATGACATCATTAAATGATGATCAGAAATCAGTGCTTTTTTTTCTAATTTTACTTTCGGTGTAGAGCTGCAAGCAGTCAATAATAGAACACAAAGTAAGGTAAGTAGAACAAAAATATTTTTCATAATCAGTCAATAATAAAGCAAGCGATACTTGTAGATGGCAAGTGGTATGCCAAGTCTATTTTTTACTTTTATTTATGATAAATGAACAGGGTGATTTTTTAATTAATTGACTGTTATTGTTATAAAAAAACAAACAAATAAAATTATAATTTTTGTAGTTTTAGGGATGGTTTCCTGTGGATATTAAAATAATAGATGTTTTTTTTATATGATGTGTCAAAAAAATAGCGGTGTTATAAACACCGCTACTTATAGATAAAAATGAAGGTTTATTCTTCAGAAACAGAACGAAGTAAGGCGTTGATACCCACTTTAGCACGTGTTTTAGCGTCAACTTTTTTAACTATGATCGCAGCGTATAAACTATAAGTGCCACATTTTGATGGTAAATTACCTGGCACTACAACTGAACCTGCAGGAACTCGTCCGTAATGTACTTCACCGCTCTCACGGTCAAATATACGTGTGCTTTGACCAATGTAAACGCCCATTGAAATAACCGCGCCTTCTTCAACTACTACGCCTTCAACAATTTCAGAACGAGCACCAATAAAACAGTTATCTTCAATAATCGTTGGGCCTGCTTGTAAAGGCTCTAAAACACCACCAATGCCAACACCACCAGATAGATGTACATTCTTACCAATTTGAGCACACGAGCCTACAGTTGCCCATGCATCAACCATACAGCCTTCATCAACGAAGGCGCCAATATTTACAAAGCTTGGCATTACTACAACATTTTTACCAATGAAGCTACCCGTTCGCACTGATGCACCCGGCACAACACGCACACCGTCAGCTTCAAAATCTGCTTGTGTGTAGTCTGTATATTTCATAGGAACTTTATCGAAAAAAGTACTTTCAGCGCCGTCGATAACTTCGTTGTCCCAAATTCTAAATGATAATAGAACGGCTTTTTTAAGCCATTGGTGAACGACCCATTCGCCAGCTATTTTTTCTGCAACACGAGCAGAACCATCGTTAAGAGCAGCTAATGCATCTAAAACGGCTTGTTTAATTTCACTGGAAACTGATTTTGGCGTTATGTTCATTCTTTCTTCGAAAGCTTGCTCTATGATGCTTTGTAAGTTTGACATGCTAATTCCTATTCTTTTAATTGACTTGTATTTAAAGTTTTACACGCTAGGTGAGTTATCACATAACATGGCTGAAAGTTGTTGCTGCTGTTCATCTGTTAATGCCAAATTATCAGCATTGGATACGGTAAACATGTCTTCTGCTTTTTCACCAAAGGTGGTGATTTTAGCTGAATGAATATTTATTTTATATTGTTGAAATATTCGAGCAAATTTGGCTAATAGTCCAGGATGGTCGAGTGCAAGGATCTCTAACATGGTATTTTTTTCTGATGACGTTTCTATAAAGCTGACTCTGGTAGGAATCTTAAAGTTTTCAATATAGGCTGGTGCAGCTTTTCTTTTTAATTTTGGCGCTGCTTTCATTAATGAATTAGTAAGGGTATTCGCTATAGCTAAAGCACGGTAACTATCTGTAATAGGCTTATGTTTTTGGTCTAGAACAACAAAGGTGTTTAACGTGTAGCCCTTTTTACTGGTTACAATTTTAGCATCGTAAATCGACAAGCGCTTAGCATCTAATAATGTGACTATTTTAGCAAATATATTAACAGAGCCCTTAGTGTAAATGAATATCTCTGTCCCGCCACGATAAGGCTTAGGGCTGATTAATACCAGAGGCTTAACAATGTTATGCTCTATAATATGCTGGCTATGCCAAGCAATTTGCACGGGGGTATAACGTAAAAAATAATCAGCATTTAGCTTGCCCCAGAATTTTTTAACTTCGCTAAGATTACTCGAGTTATCTTCTAGAATCTCTAATGCATCTTCTTTGTTTTCACGAATTTTAGACCGTAAATCTACTTGCTTCTCAAGCCCTCGACGAAAAGCTCTTTTGGTATTATTGTATAGCTCTTCGAGTAAATTAGCTTTCCAGCTATTCCATAAACTTTCATTGGTGGCGCGCATATCTGCTACAGTCAGACAATATAGGTAATCTAAGTGAGCTTCGTCTCTGACAATTTCAGCAAATTTCTTGATCACTTCCTCATCTGAAATGTCTCTTCGTTGCGCGGTAACTGACATGAGCAAGTGATTTTTAACTAGCCAAGCTATCATACGGCCGTCGTGATCGTTTATCGGATGAACTTTACTAAACTCTAGTGCGTCAACCGCACCTAGTTTTGCATGGTCACCACCACGCCCTTTCGCTATATCGTGAAAAATTCCAGCGATATACAATATTTCAGGCTTACGTATGCGTTGTACTATTTTACTACAAAGTGGAAAGTCAGCGTCATGCTCTGTCAGGCTAAAGCGATAGATGTTCTTAATTAACCGATAACTGTGTTCATCAACAGAATAAGCGTGAAATAAGTCAAATTGCATTTGCCCAACAATGTGGCGCCATTGGGGTAAATAGGCACTAATAATTGAATAACGGTGCATTAAGGTAAAAGTGAGGCCTAATCCGTTGGGATGTTTCATTATTTCAATAAATATTTTGCGGCATCTTGCGTAGTCCATTAACCCAGATATTAACCGTCTTCGAGCATTACGCATTAAACGTAGTGTGTCAGGGTGTAGGTCGGTAATGGATTCGTTTTGCGTAATAAGCAGAAACATTTCCATAATTTTAACTGAACGCATGAACACACGATTGTTAGTCGCTTTAATTTGCCCATCAACTATAACAAAGTCTTTATTTAGAGGGATTTCTTTAATCCGCAGACCCTTTTTGATTATCGCATGTTCGAAATGCTGTAATAGCATTTTATTCAACTCGACAATACGACCAATGATTTTGAAAAGTCGCTTCATCATACGTTCAATGGCAAGTTTTCCTTCGTCACCAAAGCCCATTAAACTAGCGACATCACTTTGGTAATCAAACAATAGGCGGTTTTCACTTCGTCCAGCAGTAAAGTGCAAAGCAGCTCGCATGCGCCATAAGTAATCTTGACACTCTAATAATTCAAAAAATTCATTCTGGGTTAAATACTTATGGGAAACGAGTTCTTCGAGAGAGTCGGCAACAAAGTGACGTTTGGCAACCCAAGCGACGGTTTGAATATCACGTAAACCACCAGGATTTGCTTTTAAATTTGGCTCTAGTGTATATGATGCACCGTGGTATTGCTGATGACGGCTCTCTTGTTCTTCACATTTTGCAATGAAGAATTTTTTAGATGTCCAGAATACATCTTTATCAAGTAATGGCTGTAAATGTTGGGTTAATGACTCATTGCCACAAACTTGGCGCATTTCCATTAAATTAGTCGCGACGGTTACATCATTGATTGCTTGTTTTAAGCATTCTTTAATACTTCGCACACTGTGACCAATATCAAGTTTTACATCCCATAATTGTGTGATGAAAGTTGATATTTTTTCTGAAAGTTCATCACTAATGTTTTCTTGTGTTAGTAATAAAATATCAACATCAGAGTAGGGGTGTAATTCAGCACGACCATAACCACCTACAGCAAGCAAGCTAATTTGATATTCATCTAAGTTGTGCTGACACCAAAGTTTATTAAGGATGTTATCAACAAATTTTGCGCGTGTTGCGACGAGAAAAGAGATATCTTCATGGGGAAAAATATCTTTTTGCCACTGTTGAAATTTACTACCGAGTTGACAGATCTCTTGGGTAGATATGTGTGGTGCGCTGACGGCTAAGGAATCGCTATATTCTATAGGAAGAAGAGTTTGCATCGCTCTATATTGTACTCAAAAGTTAGGACGATAGTCATCATGCTTTATTTATCACTTAAAAAGCAAATAACGACTATCGCTAACGTATATCTTTTTATAAATTAATTTTGTAAGTGTCTCAAAATTGTATCATCTTTATGCAGTGTTAATATTTCACAACCCGTTTTGGTTACCACTAGCGTATGTTCCCATTGAGCCGATCTTTTGCCGTCTAGGGTATAAACTGTCCAGTTATCTTCTTTGTCTAAAAGCGTATTAGCACGGCCAAGGTTAACCATAGGTTCGATGGTAAAACACATGCCTTCAACCATCTTATCTTTGTCATTGTTTTTGTAATGAACAATTTGTGGTTCTTCATGAAATTCTTTGCCAATACCGTGACCACAATATTCTTTCACAATAGAGTAACGGCCTGATTTTTTGAGGAATTTCTGTATTGCTGTACCAATTTCGCCAAAAGTATTACCTGGTTTGACCTTTCTTATACCAACATACAAAGCTTCTCTGGTAATGCGACATAAGCGGTTGTCTTCAAGACTAACTTCGCCAATAAGGAACATTTTACTGGTATCACCATGGTAACCATCTTTAATGACAGTTATATCCATATTAACAATGTCACCATCATTTAACGGGGTATCGTTAGGGATGCCGTGGCAAACAACATGGTTTACAGAGGTACAAATGGACTTAGGAAAACCGTGATAATTTAACGGCGCAGAAATCGCACTCTGTACTTTTTCTGTATATTCAGCACATAGGGTATCTAACTCATTGGTCGTCACACCCGCTTTTACATAGGGTGTGATCATTTCTAATACGTCAGCCGCAAGTTTTCCTGCAATACGCATTTTTTCTATTTCTTCCTGAGTTTTTATTGTAATACCCATTTATGCCTCAATAATTTTTTAATGTGAATGCTACGCTGGTTATTTTGTCTAAAAGCGCAGTTATTGTCTATTTGTCTAGCTATTTGTCTAGCTATTTGTTATCTCAATTTCAATCGCTTCAATGATTGCCGTAGGTTCTAACAAATATAAGTTATGATTTAACAAGGTTAAGTTTTCATTGTGTGCAATTAATAATGCCGGAATTGCTTTTGTTCCAATAATTTCTTGAAACTCAGCTATTTCATGCAAGATAAACTCAGCTTCTTTCGCTATTTTACCTTCTTTGAACACTTTTGCTGGCGGTGATAATTTGAGATCTTCAATTATTGTTTGAAAATCGCTTTCATGGGTAAAAGCTGTGCCTTGCTCAAAATGCTGCTTTTGAATTGCTTGCATCAGGTCTAAGGTCATATGTGGTACTTTTTGACTGACCCAGCCTAATAAATTAGCACTGAGTGTAGAGTCTTTATCAATGCTCAGACTTTTTAAGTATTCGTTACTAAATTCAATGCCAGCATCATCTTCAACGGCGTCAATTGTTTTTCGGCTAACTTTTTCATCACCTTCATAATGCGCACAATGCCATAAGTTCAAACCAATGTTGGGGCAATTTTTAGCAATTTCCTTGACTAAGGCAGTTGTTGCAAAGCTCCAAGGGCAGTGAGTGTCGTAAATAAAAAAGAGTTCAGTAGACATGGTGATATATCGCCGTAGTGTTAAGTCAAAAGTAGGATGAAAATATAGTGGCGGTAATTTTAGCGCGTACAGTAAAATTATCCCAGTAAAATTATTACTATACTCGTCACTTTACAAAGTGGAGGATATTGAATAGTGATTAAAAACACTTCGCAAAGCGCTTTATTCATGAATATCGATTCATTAACGAGGAAAACAACGGGGGTGAGTATTTTTCAAACGTTTCATGACCTGTAATTTGAATAATTACAGGGATATATTCGTTGAAAAATATTGACCTGTAATCGTTAAATTCTAGCCTTTGGTTAATTAATATGTTATAAAGTTCGCCGTTAAATTTGTCGATTGAATAGCATTGTAACCAAGCTTCTATCTATTAGCTCCAGAGCTTTTTGAGGAAGTTATTTGCTAACTTGTTGTTATCGGTAATGTTTAACAATTAAACTTGTATTGTTAATAATAATGATACTTATTATAAATTCACATACATTTATTAAGAATATATCGGGGTGCTCAGTTTGAATTTGTTTAATTTTATTATGCAAAAAATCAAACAATAAAGAGTTAGATATATTTGAATGTATGAACGCTTAACCCCCTAAAACTATATAAAGGAAAAATCATGCCAAACGTTTCTATGCGCGATATGCTTAAAGCAGGTGTTCATTTCGGTCACAAAACCCGTTACTGGAACCCAAAAATGAAAACTTACATTTTTGGTTCACGCGATAAAGT
>Ga0209396_1000328_pt1 | contig 58992 bp, 44 predicted proteins | sample GOMGulsemesocosm_6_FD_184638 | JGI IMG/M metagenome (GOLD analysis project Ga0209396, IMG submission 184638) | Methane-oxidizing microbial communities from mesocosms in the Gulf of Mexico - GOM8C Gulf of Mexico (SPAdes) (version 2) | ecosystem: Environmental > Aquatic > Marine > Cold seeps... | reverse complement strand
CTATCATCACTGTTTTAACAATAACGTCTGTTGTATCGGCGCCGAAAGCACAAGCTGCTAACATTGCACAAAGTATATGTGAGTATGTTGCTGCTGACGACAAAAAACGCATGCGTTCATTTTTAAAATCGAATAAATTAAAAATTCGTAGTATCTTCAAAGGTATTCAGTGTAATGGTAAGAATCTGTTGGTGTTTGCCGCAGCTCAAAATTCAGTTAAAACAGGCGCTTTGATGATTGCAAAATTACCAAAGAAAGTTGTTTCAGCTAATTTAGCTACGTTGCAAACCGGATCACAACCGTTAATAGACGCCGCTAACAAACGCGTTAGCAGCTAACTTTATTTTTTAGTAGCCGTTATTTGTTATAACAAGTGTACAGTTTTACTAGATAATAATTCTATGTCATTTGAAAAGGTCTGCTTCGGCAGACCTTTTTTTATGGGATGGTGTTTGAAATCAAGATTTCCCTCCACTGCACTAGCATACGGCTAAAAAACTGATTACACTGAAGTTATCCCTCCTGACTTTTTGAGCTTTATGTCTAAAAAGAGAAATTATAAAGACAGTAAAAATGCTTTAGTTCTTACCGGTGGTGGTGCCCGAGCAGCTTATCAAGTTGGTGTACTCTCAGCCATAGCCAAATTTGTGCCTAGAAATCATGGTATTCCCTTTCCTATCATTTGTGGAACTTCTGCTGGTGCAATTAATACCACGGCATTAGCTTGCTATGCTTCATGCTTTCATCTGGGAGTTAAAAAATTAGAGTGGGTATGGAAAAATATTAATACCAGCAGAATATACCACAGTGATAGCATGCGCGTTTTTTCGCATTTATCTAAAGGTATGTTGGCCAGTTTTCAAGCCGATTACGCCAATAAAAGCCCTCATAGTTTATTAAACAGTGCTCCCCTTCGCGATATGCTGAACATGGTGATGGATTTCAAACGCATTGATGCCAATATTCTGCGTGGCTATTTATCAGCAGTTTCCATTACAGCATCTAGTTATAGTAATGGCGATTCTATTAGCTTTTATCAATCAGAAGAGTCTATTTCACCTTGGTTTCGGGCTAAGCGACGTGGAGAGCCTTGCCAAATAAACAGCGAACACTTAATGGCTTCAGCGGCAATTCCCTTAGTTTTCCCATCGATAAAGATTCGACAAGAGCATTATGGTGATGGGTCGATTCATCAACTTTCTCCGTTGAGTCCCGCGATACATTTAGGTGGAGAGAATTTGTTTATTGTTGGTGTAGAGCAACCTAAAGAACCTATGCACAGCAAAGAAAACAATCCACACCCACCAACAGCGGCGACAGTAGCAGGACATCTACTTGATAGCGTTTTCTCTGATACATTACAGAGTGACATTGAACGTTTAGAACGTATTAATGAAACAATAAAACTGATCCCTGAAGACGTTAGAAAAACCAAAGAAGGATTAAAGCCTATTTCATCATTCTTAATTAACCCTAGCCATGATTTTAACGCCATGGCTGTGGATTATTTCTCTGACTTACCACTATCAATTCGTTTATTACTGCGCAGTGTCGGTATATCTAATGATTCAGAGTCTAGTATTGTTAGCTATTTATTATTTGAGAAAAACTATTGCCGTCAATTAATTAAATTAGGTTTTGAAGATACCATGGAGCAAGAAACGGCCATTAGAAAATATTTGTCCCTTGATTAGCTCCTTAACGTTAATGGCCTTCTTGCACAAAACGTTCAGCTCTTTCTACCCGTCTTGGTTTCCCTCGAACAATAAGCGTATCTTGCGCTTGTAAAACAGTAGTTTCATCTGGCGTTTCTGTTTCAATATTATTTCGACGTAAAGCAATCACCACCACTCTCTTCGCAGGCAAATTAAGTGATTCAATCGTACGGCCTATCGCATAAGAGTTTTCAGTTAACATGATCCCATTCGCAAACTCGATACGATCCATCGCTTCCGGACTCATATCTGTTTGTTCACCTTGGAAAAAGCCATGTAAATGGCTGTAATGCTCTTTACGTTCTTTTTGAACTCGGCGAACAATTCGAGAAAATGGCACTCCTGTTAACGATAATACTTGAGACACTAGCATTAAACTGCCCTCTAAGCTCTCTGGTACCACTTGGTTTGCGCCAGCTTCTTGTAAGGCATCTAGTTGATCATCATTCCTTGTACGTACCAAAATAGGGACATCAGGGGACAATGATCTTACCTTTTGAATAACATCAAGTGACTGTTTGTCATTACCAAAGGCAATAACTACAAGCTTAGCCCCAGATAAGTTCGCAGCTTGCAATATTTCGCTTTGTCTTGATGAACCAAAAAGAACATTTTCTCCGGCTTCCCTTGCTGTAGCTGTTCTCAAGGGATCAATATCAATGGCAACAAACTTTATCGACTCTTGTTTTAAAAACCGGCTCACCGTTTGACCAACACGACCAAAACCACAAATAATAACATGGTCGCTTAATTCAGTTTGCTCAGGTAATTCAGCCAAATGTTCCGTATCTATTGGTACATCTCGACTGATTGATAATGACCATTTACGTGCATTATCAATCATATAAGGTGTTATCCCCATACTAAGGACACCTGCCCCTAATAAGATAGAAGCGGTTTCAACCGGCAATAACTCTACTTGATTTGCTAAAGCAATAAGCACAAAGCCAAACTCTCCCATTTGAGCAAGCATGATGCCTGAAGCCCATGCATCTTTAGAAGCTTCCCCTGCCCGCTTTGCTAATACAGCAATGATAATAATTTTAACCAGCATAAAGCTAACCATAACGCCGAGAATAACGAGGGGAGATGAATAAACGATACCAATATCGAGCTTCATGCCTACCGTGACAAAAAACAGTCCTAATAAGATATCTCGATAAGGCCTAATATCAGCTTCGAGCTGATGTTTATATTCACTTTCTCCGAGCATCATTCCGGCAAGAAATGCACCTAATGCCATTGATAGACCAAACCACTGTGTTAAAGATGAAGCGACTAATGTTACTAATAACGTAGTTAAAACAAATAATTCATCTGTTCTTACTTGCGCAATTAAATTAAATAAACGAGGCAGTAGCCATTTACCAGCAAATAGTAATAACGCGACAACAAAAACACCTTTGACAAGCGCTATCATTAACTCAACAAACATTGAGCTACCCGATTCTTGAGCAAACATTGGAACAATAATGAGTAAAGGTACAACCGCCACATCTTGAAAAAGCAGAATAGCAACCGAAAGTTGCCCCGACTTTCGTTTCATTGCGCCTGTTTCACTCAGTTGTCGAATAACAATTGCCGTTGATGATAGCGCTAAAATTCCTCCAATAATTAATGCACTAGCGAATGTTTGTCCAAGAAACATCGCTATAACCATAAAGAAAACTAGTGATATTCCTACCTGTAAACTACCAACCGCGAGCACCAAATGCCGCATTGCCATTAACTTAGGTATGGAAAATTCTAAACCTAACGTAAATAGTAAAAAAACAATGCCTAGCTCAGCAAAATGATCATAATTAACGTGATCTTGCGCTAACGCAAAACCATGCTCTCCAACTAGCATTCCTGCGACTAAGTACGCCAAAATGGCGGGTAAATGTAACCGACGAAAAAGCCAAACAATAAGAACAGCACTCGATAAAATAGCTAAAAGTTCAAAATGACCTGCCACAAAAAATCCTTGTTGTAGTGTTCGTAATACTAATAAGTTTGATAGATAATACTATGCCTGTTATTTAGCTCAGTGTCTAAGGCAATTATAGATGGTTTATTGACGGCAAGCTATTGCCAGCAATGGCATGTCAAAAAGTCGTCAGTCTATTGGTACCTATAAACTCTATTATTATCAGCAAATTAAAAATTGATAAATAATTATACATTTAGGTACAAAAATTGCTTATTTATCACTGATAGAAATAATCGGGTAATATTATGCAGACATTAAACTTAGTAGATAATCAGGCTTTTGAATTCAACGCTTTCAAAGTATTTGACAGCCCGAATAACGAAAATACTAACAGAAAAATGGCACTAATGGAGCAGTTACAAACTTCTTTAGAGCTTGATCGTTTGCTAAACACTTTTGCAATGGAAGCAGCTAAATACATCGATTTTTCTGGTTTATATTTCAAAAAAGGTGAAACAACTGTTGCTGTAAGGGGAAGTAGGCAAGGTAAAAATGAGCGTCATTTCGAATTAAAACTTAATCATCAATTTATCGGTGTTCTCACTTATGCGATTAATTCCCCTATAAGTATCACCAACTATAAAATACTCAATGACTTACACCAGTACTTAATACATCCTATTAATAATGCTTTGCGTTATCAAGAAGCATTGCAATTAGCAATGCAAGACTCCTTAACATCATTAAGTAATCGCCGCTGTTTTGATGAGCAGTTAAAACGAGCAATACATCACGCTAATCGTCAGCGTAGTAAAGTTGGATTAATTGTTTGTGATTTAGATAAATTCAAATTGATAAATGACACCTATGGACACAACACAGGTGACGAAGTATTAATACAATTTTCTCAAGCACTTAGAGATAGTGTTCGTGATTCAGATAGCTTATTTCGCTTCGGTGGTGACGAGTTTTCAATTATAGTAGAAGATGCAACAATAGATTCATTGAACGTTATAGAACAACGTATATACAACGCAATGGCATTAGATTCATTATTGTCGAAATATAATGTGACCTGCAGTCTAGGACATACCTTTTTGGATAGGATGGATACACAGGCGAGCTTTTTTGAACGTGCTGACAAAGCACTTTATCAAAGAAAAATATTTCAATACCGCAAGCTAAGCTTAGTGTAAAGGGCTTACGTTACTTTAGCTTTTCATCTTCGGCAAAGTAACGTAGTGCTACTTTCTGCTGATCTGGCGTTCTACCTACGAGTAAGCGGCAAAATTTTACCGCCTTGCCAAATTGGCTAACACCAACAACGCTTAGTGCTTTTTTAAAGCACCACGGCGTAAAGTCATAACTAAAAATAAAGTGATCTATTGCCACATCAACACTTGCGTAAGTAACACCGTCAAAAATAAACTTATCACTAATATGGCTACAGTCTAATTCCACTCCTTCTAATGATAAATCCCATCCTTGATAGTTAACGCGTTGCTTGGCAACTTCATACATAAACCAGGCACTTTTTTGAAAGCCTGCAAAATTGCCACTTTCAAATTCACTATTGGCAAGCTCTTCTTTTGTCCAATTGATACCTATGGCTAAGTCGTCTCGATACGTTTGTGTTAAAAATCGTTTAACATCTGTAGATACGGCCCAAATAGAATGCTGCTCTGCTTTTCTCGCTAAGCGCGTACATTCACGACAACTTGGTACAAACAAGGGGGGATGAGTGCAATCAAAAACGGGGAAATATTGATGTGGAAAACCAAAAGTTAATTCTGATGGCTCGCCACAAAACCAGCATTGATGACGATTCTCGAATGGAATATCAACTAGGGTATGTGCCATAAATGCTATTTTAGTAATTAGTTATCTGCGTTTGCCTGTCGGCGCCGTTTTTTGCTTTTTCGACACTTTTGCACGTCGTTTGGCAGCGGGTGTACTTTCTTCTTTTTTACGGGCAATTAACTGGTTTTTCTCTTGTGTTGCTTTGTAGCGACTTTTCTTTAGTGGTTTGTCTTCTTTCTCGGCATATTGTGCAGGTAATGCTCGATCTAATTCATAACCTGGCACAGTAATACGCTCAAAAGTACGCCCAATAAGTGCTTCAATATTCTCAAGGAACTGCTCATCTTTCGGGCTAACCAATGAAATTGCAGTACCTGACTTCCCAGCTCGGCCAGTACGACCAATTCTATGCACATAATCTTCTGCAAGGTATGGTAAATGAAAGTTAACCACGTATGGTAAATCAGGGATATCTAAACCACGTGCGGCAACATCAGTAGCAACTAACACTCGTACTTTACCTTCCTTGAATTGCTCTAAAGCTTTGTTTCTTGCGCCTTGGGTTTTATCACCATGACATAAAGCTGACTTTATACCGTCAAGTTTTAATTCTTTGGCAAGTATATTTGCGCTTTCTTTGGTGCCGGCAAAAACAAGTACTTGTTTCCAATTGTTCACGCCAATAATTTCTGACAACAATTCACACTTACGTGTTTCTGAAACCCAATAGACTGATTGTTTTACTTTACCTGAAGTCGAATTCTGACGAGAAACTTCCAAAGTTTTTGGTGTACTTAATACTTGTTTCGCTAAGGTTTTAACTTTGTTTGAAAACGTTGCTGAAAACATTAACGTTTGGTGCTTTTGTTTGATAACGCTAATTAATTGCTGAATATCATTTAAGAAACCCATATCTAGCATGCGATCAGCTTCATCTAGAACAAGAAATTTAACTTGCGATAAGTCGACATTTCTTGCAATAACATGTTCAAGTAAACGACCTGGGGTAGCAACAAGGACATCAACACCTTGTTTTAGCATTTTAGTTTGCGGAGGCATATTTACACCACCATACACTGCACCACAACTAAGCGGTAAAAACTCACTGTAGCTTACAATATTGCTGGCAACTTGCTGAGAAAGTTCTCTGGTAGGCGTTAAAATAAGTGCGCGAATAGTTTTTGACGAATTATTATCCATGGGTATTTTAGCTAGGGCTTCTAATACTGGTAAACTAAAGGCGGCCGTTTTACCCGTCCCCGTTTGTGCACTAGCTAATAGATCGACACCCGAACGAATAAGCGGAATAGCCTGTTGCTGCACTGGTGTTAAAGTTTTATAACCACAAGCTTTTACAGCCTTTAATAATTCAGCAGACAACCCTATTGCATCAACACTCATCACATCACCATTTATAAAAAACAAAACAAAAATTTAAGGCGCGCATTCTAGCATGTTTACGCGCGCCTCATCAGACTATTTTTGCCAAATCCCCTTGGTTAAATTAAAACGAGCATGCTCGCTGTCATTCGGCTTGTAGCTCGGCAGTTTTCCTTGGTTATGTTGCTGATGATAATCTTGCGTAATACTAACGACAACCTTTGACAATAATAGTAAAGCGGTCACATTAACAACTGTCATCAGCCCCGTAGACAAATCAGCTAGCGCGATGACTTGTGGTAAACTAGCCACAGAGCCAAAGATGAGCATAGCCAGAAATCCACAGCGTAAAAACCAGTGGCCAAGGCGATTATCCATATTTAGGTATTTTAAGTTATTTTCGGCATATGCAAAGTTTGCAACAATAGACGTAAAGCCAAAAAGTAGAATAGCAATGGTAATAAAGTCACTACCCCATGCTCCAACTTGGTACGCTAAAGCTTGTTGAGTTAACTGAATTCCCTGAGCATCGCTACCCGTTTCTTTAAACAGTAAAATAAGAAATGCCGTACAAGAACAAATAACTATAGTGTCAAAAAATACAGCCAGCATTTGTATATATCCCTGCGAAACAGGATGAGGGGGATATGGTACAGCTGCAGCTGCGGCATTGGGTGAACTCCCCATGCCAGCTTCATTAGAATAAAGTCCGCGCTTTATGCCTTGCACAATAGCGGCGCCAACTAAACCACCACCGGCTTCCTTTAGTCCGAAGGCCGAAGCAAATATATCACTTATAATAGCGGGGATTTTTTCAATATTTAAAAATATAACCGCTAAGCACACTAATAAATAAGCAAGCCCCATAAAAGGTACTGTTATTTCAGCAAAGCGCGCGATGTTTTTTAAACCGCCAAAAACAATAAAGGCTGTGGCTATCGTAATAGCAATTCCTGTGAAAAGTGGGTTAATACCAAAAGAGCCATTAAAAGCATCTGTTATTGAGTTTGCTTGTACCGAACTAAAAACAAAACCATAACCAAAAAACAAACACAGCGAGAAAGTCACTGCTAGTTTTTTATTTTTCAGCCCTTTACTCATGTAATAGGCTGGGCCACCACGAAAATTCCCATTGGTATCTTTCTCTTTGTAAAGTTGCCCTAAAGCACTTTCTGCAAAAGCCGTTGCCATGCCCACTAAAGCAATAAGCCACATCCAAAAAACGGCCCCCGCACCACCTAATGTAATGGCAACCGCAACCCCCATTAAATTACCGGTCCCTACACGTGCAGCTAATGATGTACACAAGGCTTGAAAGGAAGATATGCCTTGACTGTCAGTTTTTCTACTCAACTTAAGTAAAGTAAACATATGGGTAAAACGGGTAATTTGCAGGACTTTTAATCGCCAAGTAAACCAAATACCACAACCCGTGAGTAAATAGATAAGAATACTGCCCCATAAATATCCATTAATTGTACCTATCCATTGTTCTATCAAAATATTTCTCACTTAGTTATTGAAGCTGTGATTGTGCAGGGGTTATTTAACAACTATTTCTACGTCTATAGGAATATGCGTTACTTAATTGTATCAGGAACTTATAATCCATTCGAACGTTTTAATTTGTTTGGTTTTATACTGTATAGAGTTAACGGCTTTCGTGCATTTGAAAAATATATATCAAGAGAAAATTTTCACCTTAAGTATTCTTTAAGGTTCATAGTTTAAATTTGTCATCAACAACAAGCGGGAGATGATGATGAATTTAAACACAAACAACCAAATCCAAACGGATGTTTCATTAAAAAGAGATAAAGGAAGTTTAATTAAGAAACAATTAAATTTTGATATCCACCTTGCTCCTGTTGGCAGTAAGAATAGAAATGAAATCGAAGCATTTATTAAGCAAGGGTTCGCTAAAGCTTATGATGCAAAAATATCCATTACAACACCGCATTTATTAGCACTATCAAATGGAAATTATAAAGCGGCTTTAGGTATTCGCAGTGGCCATGACAACTTATTTTTAGAGCAATATCTTACTGGGACGATAGAGCAGCAAGCTGTTTTTGTAGAACACGATATTAAACGACAAGATATTGTTGAGATAAGCCACCTATTTAGTAATGCAAAACGATTTACCATTCCATTATTTATGGTGACAGCAGTGTCATTGTTTTATCTAAATTATAAATATCTCGTATTTTCTGGTACGGAAAAAGTAATCAAGTTAATTGGCAATGCCGGAGTTTCAAACACTCTGATAGGTAAAGCTGATCACAATAAAATAGAAGCATCAACTGATGACTGGGGTAGTTATTACAGCACTAACCCCAAGATTATTTCGATATCCCTTTCAGAAGTAATGCATCTCATTATTTCCCAACCGCTGTACACAAAGATGTTTCAATCACTCGATGCGCAAATTGCTAAAATTTGTCGACAACTTCGCTAAGCCAGTAAATCATCTATTATTTCACACTTTAAAAAGGTATCACTATGAAGACTTTCAACAAGATAAACCGAACAAACACAATGATAAAATCATTTATATTACTCTCTTTACTTTGTGGTTTTAACATTAATCTATACGCCAAAACACCTGTAATAAAAGACTTTAGCCAAGCATTAATCACGTTGCAACATAATTGGGCGAACGCAAATTATACCAACAACAAAAGTTTGAAAAAAAGCGCTTTTTCCGCTTTACAGCAAGAATCAAATAATCTCACAACAACTTTCCCTAAGCATGCTGAAGCATGGATTTGGCATGGTATTGTTCAATCAAGCTATGCTGGTTTTAAAGGCGGAATGGGCGCTCTTTCATTAATCGATGATGCTAAAGAAGCATTAGAAAAAGCACTTGCTATGGACGAGAATGCATTGCAAGGCGCAGCTCATACTAGCCTAGGTATTTTGTATTTGAAAGTGCCAGGATGGCCGATTAGTTTTGGCGACGACGATGAGTCAGAAAAACATTTAAAAACAGCATTAAAAATGAACCCAACAGGCATTGATGTAAATTACTTTTTAGCTGAGTTTTATATTGAACAAGACAAGTATAATAAAGCAAAACAGCACCTTATTGCAGCTAGTTCCTCGCCAGCAAGACCAAACCGCAAAAATGCTGATGAGTTTAGACAAATTGAAATCAATACATTACTTGCCCAGGTTAATGAAGAATTAAAAGAATATTAACGTTATTTAATGGTTTACGTCTATTACTGCTTTGACTAGATCCGTTATAGATAATTTAATGTCGGCCTGATTTATTCATTCTTCGGGTCGACATATCCATTGAAATGCAAATGAATGTTCACGAATAAAATTAGCAACTGCTTTTGTACATGGGTTCAGGTAATTCAACTGAAATTATCCTAGCTCTTTTAGAGTAAAATAGATAAACCTTCAATAATAGCGCTAGTGGTATAAAGGTTATTGACGGAAACTTATCGAACTTATTGAATAGATATTCAATTCGCACTCCTCAATTTGCTCTACTATATACATATTGATAGTAATAATAACAAATCAGCTGTTGTAATGATTTTTTATTAAGATGAGTTACACAGCAAAACAGCCGAAAAATTGAATAATAAAACCGCTTATTTTTGCGATAGGAACTAGAAAAATTAAGGCTCTAGAGTTAATCGTTATAGACAACAGTGAACATGTTGCTCGTATACAATCTATCGCTAAGTTGAAAGAGCAATGGTTGGTAGAAGCGGCAGAAGTAGAAATTAATAAAAGAAGACAAGTAAAAGATTCAGATATCAGTCTTGATTATGTGCAATCAGTCCTGCGTTAAAGTCTTGAAAAAAGATTTTAGACCAACTCAGAACAGAAGTTGATCAACTTACAACTCACTTTAAAAACGCTAACAATCTACATGGTCAAAACTTGTTAATAACGGTAGCTAAGGGCATGGTTGACCAGAAAAAGGGGCAATTTAATGCTGGGAGGTAGAGAGAACCTTGTACATCCAAGCACTTGTGAAAAATTCGAGGTTATATCGCCACGATCTCGAATCTATCAAAAGAAATTACAATTAAGCTAAAATAATTTGAATTCGTTTAATACAAGTATTTACTGGGAAAGTGTTTTTTTATTCGTAATATTAGTCGCTGAGATTAATGAAGCGACATCTTCTTTGGGGATAGGTTTACTGAAATAAAAACCTTGAATTTTATTACATCCTAAAGGCGCAATACAGTCTAATTGTATTTGATTTTCAACCCCTTCAGCAACTACACTCATATCAAAGGCATCAGCTATAGTAATAATAGCTTTTACCAGAGCCATAGTTTTATGACAAAAACCTAAGCGTTGAATAAAGCAACGATCGATCTTAATAATATCAAACGGTAAATTTTGTAAGTAATTTAATGAAGAATAACCCGTACCAAAATCGTCTAAAGCTAGGCTAAACCCCATATTCATTAACGTTTGCATACATTTTTGCACGTGTTCAGAATCGTCTAAAAAAGCAGTCTCTGTTACCTCAAAGGTAAGTTTTGCCAACGGAAAGTCAAATTGACATAAAACATGCTCAAGCCGGTCTAAAAAATCATAAGCATTAAGTTGCTTTGCCGATAGATTCACCGCTAAAGTTAAGTGTTGAGTATCCGTAGATAGTTGCCATGATTGTAGCACTCCACAGGCTTGTTGTAAGACTTGATACCCCAATTCATGAATGAGGTATGATTGCTCTGCGATGGGGATGAATATTGCTGGAGATATAAGTATTTCTCCAAAATTAGATTTTGGCCAGCGTACTAAGGCTTCAAAACCAACAAAACGATTCTCTTTAAGACAAAACTGTCCTTGATAATGAACTTCTAATAAATCTTGCTCAATAATCTGCCTTAATTGGCTCTGAATTAGGGCTTGTTTTTGCGCATGCACCGACATCTCAGGTACAAACATTTGATAACAGTTTCGTCCTTCAGCTTTTGCTTCGTACAAAGCAATATCCGCCCACTTTAAAAGGGTGGCCTTATCTGATTTACCCGAAATACTGCGAGATAAGCCAATACTAGTTTCAATACAGATTTCTTTATCCTGAATCAAGAATGGTTTTGAAATTAAAGATAGTACTTTTTTAGCAAGTAATTCAGCATCAATACTTGATTGACAGTCTTCAATCAAAATAGCAAATTCATCTCCTCCCAACCGTGCAGCAAGATCTGTCTCACGCAACATAGAAGCAAGTCGTTTGGCGACACCTTGCAACAATTCATCCCCAATATCATGACCTAAAGTATCGTTCACCTGCTTAAAACGATCTAAGTCTAATAATAATAACACCACAGTACTCTCTAAACGTTTGGAACGGGAAATGGCTCGCGCCAAATTGTCGTGAAAACAGGCCCTATTTGCGAGCTGAGTTAAAGTATCGTAATTAGCGAGATGAATAAGCTTACTTTCCATTTCAAGACGTGCACTAATATCTTGAAATAGGACTATCATTGAATAGTTTTTCTGGCTTTTAGGAGAAGGAGAAGTACAAGTTAACTCAACCAAATGAATTGCTTGATTATTATCAATCAACTTGGCTATTGGTTGTTGGTATAACCCCAGTTCATGCACTTTTTTTCGTAGGAATACGAATAAGTCATCAGAGTCTGGTTCAATTTCCATATGAGTAAACCACTTATCAAACTTACTACCAATAATTTTATCGGCTACCGAGCCTAACATTTGACAAGCTTTATTGTTAATGAACTCAATGTCGCCTTCACTATTGAATTTGACTACACCTTGTCCTGCCGCTTCGAGTATCGATTCTCTTTCACTTTTTAGATAATTAGTCTTGGCTTGTAACTGGCTGATCTTGATGAACTGCTTTACTTTGTTTAATAAGATAGTACTTTCGATGGGTTTCGTTAGATAATCTATCGCCCCTGCTTCGTATGCACGTAACACATCAGGACCAGATGAGTCATGTGCTGTGACCATTACAATTGGGGTATGTTTATGGGCTTGAGAGGAAGAAATAAGACTGGCAACTTCATAACCATCCATGCCGGGCATATTGACATCGAGTAATATAACGGAAAAATCATTACTGAGCAGTGTCTTTAATGCCTCATTTCCTGAGGCGGCTTCAATCACTTCAACATTGTTTAGTGGTTCCAAAACCTTATTTAATGCAATTCGATTATGGAGAATGTCATCAACAATAAGAATTTTACTAGGTTGTAAGTCCATTAATAACCTGCAGAACCCAAATATCTTGAGTTAATAAATTTAATACATATTACCAGTGTAGACCAATATATGGCTTTAGCTCAGAATGGGGTAATTGATAATATAACGATGAAGCAGGTAGATAATTTTCGATATTACCTACGTCACTTACATGGGAATTTAACTTATTTGTTGTCAGAACTTTATGAGACGAGAAAACAAAAAATCAGAAGACGATAGATTTTTCAATTATCCCCTCTGACTCAGCATTATTGAGATTGCGCTTCTAGCTGAAGTTATTATTTTTTGTGAGTTTTTTGCTCTATCATTGGGCGAGGTTAAATAAGTTGGTGATGTACTACCAGCAGCTAAGCTTATTTAATAACCAGTTCTGAGTTTACTATCTATAGTTAAGTTACTTCCTCAAGTTCAAGCTCAGTCAGTATCATAATGCGCCAAATATCTCCAAGTTCAATACTTGTTTTTTATCGGCACATTTACTCTAATTTCAAGCGACCATGGTTAATCCCTCCCTTTGAATACTGAACTAAAAGTTAAGGTGGATATTAGCGGTGTAAATCAACGATTATCTATCCATTTATCAGCCGAATGTCCGGTGATTACAGTGTTCAGATTTTCGTCTCAAAAATGCAATATTTAAAAAGCCATAAGGCTGGATACTCTCCCCTGTCGATTTGGTTAAATACCGCCACTCAAGCTTTTTTGGATTCATTAACTCAGTTAATTCAAAGCCTAGTGTTTTCATGGTAATCATTAACTCTTGCTGGTTAATACCATAGGTCACTGGTTCGCCCATTTTTTGTAATGATGATTTAAAGGCTTCACTACCACGATAAATTCCGCCGGTAAAAATATCATCGTAAACATAGTCAAAAACGACTTGAGTATTTTCGGGGAATAAAGCGATAACAGATAATAGCTTCTTAAAGGCATCCGCCTGTAAAAAGTAGGAAACGCCATCGATAATAAATACCGTTTTCTTATTTTTATCAACCCCTTGGCTAACTAACCAATCAAGATCAAAGTTATCTTTACCATTAAAGTCCGCTCCGCAATAGTGAATAGAATCTCTTTCATTAACTTCACCCGTTGAACGATTTGTTATTTCTTTCATCGCAGAACGTTTGCGGGCAATCATTTCAGGATGATCTATTTCAAAACACTTAATATTCGTTAACTCGTCACGAAATCGGTAGGTTCTCGTATCATAGCCTGCGCCTAATATAATTAGCTGTTCAGGCTTTTCATCTTCATTAAGTGCCTGTAACAACATGTCATCGATAGCTCTTGATTTAGCCATAATATAAGGTAAGCCGCCAGGTAGTTTAATAGTATATATTGCTAAAATTAAAGAACGTATAAAAGAAAAGGACAGAACGAATCGCATGAATTTAGACAAGAACACTTCCGCCATATAGTCTTCGGTGCGAATGGTCTCACCATTTTCTTTATAACCAAGTGTACGTACTAATGCCATGATCTCTGCGGAAGAAGTTGTAGAGAATTTTTTCATATCAAGAACCTTATTTACATTATTATTAATTAATAAATAATATAAAACCTTAAGCTTAAAGAAGACTTAAGGTTCTTGAATTAAATTATGATGTAGCTATAAAATTGATTCGTAAAAAGTATAAATTTATTTTCAGGGATCATAAATGAATTATTTTTAGCCTATGACAGTATAAACTCCACCGCTAAACCGCCCGTACTTGCTTCATTCAAGCGCCAGTCGATTTGATGGATACTCGCTATGCGGTTAACGATCGCAAGCCCTAAACCTGAACCTTCTCCTGTAGCATCGGGGGTTCTATAAAAACGATCTTTTACCCGCTCCCTTAACACTTCGGCAATACCGACTCCTGCATCTTCAACTGTAATTTTTCTATGACCGCAATCAATTGTAATGGTAATAACAGAGTCTTCGGGGCTATATTTTATTGCGTTGGTTACTACGTTGCATAACATATTATAGATAAGAGCTTGGTTACCTTTAATCGATAAAACCTCATCGTTTGGATTAGAGACAATATAGCGCAGTGACTGTTCTTTTTGTTCGGCTAAATGGGCAAAGTCATTAACGACTTGATCAACCGTTTTTATTACATTTACTTGGCTAAAATCATCTTCGATAAGCTGTGTATCTGCTCGACTTAATGATAATAATTGCACAACAAGATGCGATAATCGATGAATGCTTTTTTTGATATTAATAATAGAGGCATCTAATGCGGTATCTTTGTTATCTTCTAAGATGTTTTCGGTGTGTATCATTAATGCGGCTAACGGTGTTCTTAGCTCATGTGCGGCATCTGAAGCAAAGCGCCTTTCTCGATCATATTGCTCACTTAAATGGTCAAACAAGGTGTTCACTGCACTGATTAAGTCGGTCACTTCTGCTGGTTCGGTTTTATAAGACAGCTTTTCTAAATTAGTATAATTTTTTTCCTGTACATCATTAGCAATGACTTCAAGAGGTTTGAGCCCTTTACGAATAACTAAGCTAACCATCAAGATAAAAAAAGGTGTGAGCAAAAATAAAGGTATCGCGTGATCTAACGCTATATGGTGAATTAGTTCGTCTCGAATATCCATGCGCTCGCCCACCACTAAATGCCAGTCGTCTTCTTTTGAATAAAGGGTAAATATGCGCCATTCAAATTCGCCCAGCTCAATGTAAGTATAACCTTTGGTCAAGTCAGACTCTGGATGGTTTGGTGCACTTGCAGAACGTAAAATCAGCCCTGTATCGTTAATGACTTGAAAAGATATTTTTTTCTCATAATTATGTTGAATTGCATGAGGGTCGTTTTCTTTGTTCAGCAAGGCTTCAGTTAATGAATCACGATGTTTTTCAATGGTGTCTTTGCTGGTCATGCCATGTAATACCCGCGCAGATTGCGCTAAACTGGCATCAAATAATTCCTCCACTTCTCTAGCGGTATCATAATATACCCAAACCGCAGGAATAATGGTCATAGCTAATGCCCAACCAACAATATGAAAGGTTAAATATCGACGAATAGAATAATGTTTTATTTTATTTTTCATGACTTTCTAATTTATATCCGACACCGCGGATCGTTTTAATTATCCCGGTATATAACTTTTTACGTAAATGATGAACATGTACTTCGATGCTGTTACTTTCTACTTCAATGTCCCAGCCATAAACGACATCTTCTAATTTTGCTTTGCTCATCACTCTATTTGGATTATTCAAAAACTCTGCGAAGAGTGTTGTTTCTCGGCGACTTAGTTCGATTAACTGATTATCTAAAGTCACCTCTAAAGACGCTGGATTATAAGTAATACGCCCATACTCGACCACAGGTTCAACATGCCCATGACGTCGACGACCTAAGGCTCTCAAACGAGCTTTTAATTCACTTAACTCAAAGGGTTTAATTAAATAATCATCGGCGCCCGTGTCCAAACCAGAAATTTTATCTTCAATGGTGTCACGTGCGGTTAATATCAGAATAGGTATATCTATCCCTGACTTTCTCGCTCCTTTGAGTATGTCAATGCCGTCGATATCAGGTAAACCCAGGTCGAGTATCACGAGTTCAAACTCTTCAGTTAAAAGTGCTTGTTTTGCCTGTAGACCACTTTTCAACCAGTCGGTTTGATAACCTTCTCGGTCAAGGGCCGTTTTTATTCCTTCACCTAGTACTTGGTCGTCTTCAACTAATAAAATTCGCATGATGTATTCACCTTGTCTCTAATACAGAAGACACTAAAAACACTACGCTAAACTATTTAATGACTGACATCAATCACTTAAAACACTCAAACGTTTTATCGCTATGGTTCACTCGCAAACTTTTGAATGATAGGTAGTTGCTTCACTATCGATTTACTAACTATTGAGGGAATTAATGCATTAATTCGAACAAAAAGCTTTTCCGGCCAACCGATATATCGCTCAGTTTTATTTTGCTCAATTAATGCTAATAACTCCTTAGCAACATGCTCAGGTAAATCTGTCGCGGTATTAAGTGCAGTATTTAACTGCTTAATTCTTTCACTAATTAAATTTGTTTTCGTCGCTCTAGGCGATAGATACTTCACTATCACATGGGTGTCGGCTAATTCTCGCGACAATGTTTGACTAAAACCGCGTAAAGCAAATTTACTCGCACAATAGGCAGAATAACCAGGAAAACCAATACTGCCGAATGTTGAGCCAATATTAATTATTTGAGCTGAACTTTGCTTTAGAAGTGTAGGTAACAGCGCTTGAGTTAATTGCATAGGCGCAATGGTATTGGTGGAAATAATGCGATTTATTTCACTTTCGGTTGTCTGTTCAAGTAAAGCCAACTGACTAATACCAGCATTATTAATCAATAAATTAATATCAAATGCCAGTGTTGCTAAGTAGGTAATTAAGGCTTGGCGTTGCGCTGAGTCAACAAGATCTGCGGCAAATATTTCAACCTTATTTGTAGCACTCATATTCGATGTTAAAAGTTCAGCTTTTAGCTCATGCAATTTATGACGGTCTCGGCCAATTAACACCAAATTAGCTCCGTTATCAAATAATAGCTGACTGAAAGCTTTGCCCATGCCGCCTGTAGCGCCAGTTAATAGCACGTTGCTGCTTTTCATTTTTGTCGATGATTGATTTTTCATGTGAATAACCTTTAATACTTGAGTTTAAATAAAGCTGAATAAATCTACTGATGAAAGTTTAATGAGAGATTAAGCGCCCATCGCTATAAATAGCTGTCTATCAGTAAGCTCGCCATGAATTGCTCTTCGGCCATGCATTACTCGTTTGTTATCAATAAGGACTACATCGCCATTTTGCCAATTGATTTCATGGGTATATTTTTCTGCCAAATCCGCCGTTTGCTTTATAATCAAGTCACTTATTCTTTCTCCATCGACAAAAGCATAACAGGGCTTTTCGTAATTAAATGACGGGCCGAGTATGGCATTGGCGAAAGCTATTTCACTCAACTGCTCCGCCCTTTCATCAGCTAAACAAGGTTGAATGTCTAATTCATAATCTAAACTCCCATCACTATTAATGGTGCCGCGCTGGTTTGGATTTACCGCAATAAAATCTGCTAAATGTTTTTCGTTTACTTCGCTCACAGAATTTACCTTTGGGTGCTGATCGGCTACATATTTACGCCATAAATGCGCAGGTAGTTGTCTAGAAACGGTTACCCCTTGTTGCCATTTTTGTTGCAATTTTTCTGGCATATTTTCAAATAACCTTCTGCCATCACAGATTGTGGTCTGCGATCCAGATTCTGCACTTTTAGCGCTATAAAACCCGACATATTTAGGAGGAAAAGGCGTGTTACCATTTTCGATATGTAAGCCGACTGACTCTTTTCCTGCGTTTACCTTTTGACTGGTTTTATCGGCAAACTCTCTTGCTGGGTCAAAGGTGAGTTGCTGACAAAATTGCTGTAGTAGCTCACTAAATTTATTTAAATTGGTATTAAACCCTCTTAACAGCACCCACCCCTCTTTAGCTAAATGTTGTTTTGCTAATTCAATGATAACTTGGTCATTTAAATCAGCTATTAGGTCATGATTTTGTGTGGGTGTAATTATGTTGCTCATGTGAATTCCTTAAAATTTTGTTCTAACGTTAAGCTAAAGCTAGGCGAAAAATAAATTGAAACTGAATTCAAGTTAAGCGTAAAGATCTGCAAGCTGCCTTTGATATACCTTTTCAATATTCCGTCTTTTTAAACGGCCATTGTTTGTCAGTAAATTGTTATTTGGCATAAAGGGCTGCACCGCACTCACCCATTGTCGAATTTGTGCATAATCGGGTAAGGATTTATTACATTCATCAATAGCTTCTTGTATTTCTTTAATACTATTAGAAGCAGAAACAACAACGGCTGATAACGAAGGACGTGCTTCACCAAAAACGGCTATTTGTGAAATAACAGCAGAAGCAGACAAACTGGCTTCAACCCATTCGGGTGATATGTTTCGGCCAAAACTACTGACGATTTTGTTGTTTTTTCTGCCGGAAACAAATATATAACCGTCTTCATCTATGTAACCTAAATCGCCAGTATGAATACGATCTAAAGGTTGATTTAATTCACCTAAGTAACCGAGCATCGATTGCCCTTCAATCACTATTTCACCTGCTGCACTAATGATAATATGCAGATGTGGCAGAGGTTTACCGACACTGCCAATTTTTTCCTGCGACGGTAAATTTAAGCTCACCACCGAGCCACATTCTGACAAGCCATAACCTTCAAAAACAGGTAAGCCTAATTTATTAGCTTGCTGCAAAATAGGCGTTGAAGACTTCCCACCTCCAACAGCAATAAACTGCAGATTTAAGCACTGCTTTGCAACGGTTTCATTAAACTCGTGAACTAAAAGCGTTAACATTTGCGGTAATAAAATAAGGCTACCTACTTGATGAAACTCTATTTTTTCAAGCAACTTACTAACATCAAACTCTGCATTTGACATGAAACCCAATGCAGCTAATGGTTCAGTGATTACTACGCCACCGTGCATTAAGCATACATAAACACCAGCGATATTTTCTAGCAGTGTTGCTAAAGGCAATACGCATAAGTGATTCGTTGTAGCCATTGAGCTCATCGAAGCTTCGATCCCCTCGCATACTGCGCCAATATTTTTAGCTGATAGGCACACCCCTTTAGGTGTGCCTGTTGAGCCAGATGTATAGGTTATTTTAATGCTATTCGCTAAATCCACTTTTTTATCAGCACCATTTTTAGTGACGACTCGTAGCATAATGGTATTTTCAAAGGGTAAAGATGTTTCAACATCTTCAAAATTTAAAGACTGATTCCTTTTTAAAATACCCGAAATGATATTCTGCGTGATAATAGCCGCTACGCCAGCAGAAGTGACTAAATGGTCAACTTGTGATTCTGTAAAAAACGAAGGAATTGGTACCAGCGTAATACCTAGTTTTGCCGCCGCTAAATCACAAATAATCCACGCTGCGCAATTATCCATATAAAGGCCTATGCACTGAAAACCTTCGGTTTCAAAAAATGAAGCAATATGCGTTATTTGATCAACTAGTTGTTGATTGGTAATTATGGTTTGCGCATCTGTTTCGCTTGAAACCAATGCAGTTTGGCAAGGAAAATTTACTGCTCGCTTATCTAACGCTTTGAATAGTTGTTCCATGTTTTACCCTTTTAATTAATCATTTCAGATTTCTTAAAAGCAAGTATCAGCGATGAAACTTAACTCAACCTTAAGGGATTATTTAAGGTTGAGTTTTAGGTGAGGTTGATTAGTAGGAGTATCTATTAACGGGGGAATTAATTTATATAACTTTTTAGAGCGAAGGCCATAGCGCTCTTTGATAGAAAAGGCTGAAGCTTTAAGGGATGATAAAGCTACGACTGATAACCATTCTATTTTAATGACCATTAATTTTATCACCAGTTTCATCAATAGTTACTGGTGGACTTGCCTGCTCATCCCCCCCAAAGCAAGGAGGTACTTTACCAAAGGATGACTCATAAATACCTAGGGTACTGATAGGTTCACAGGGCTACTCTTTAGTAATTTAATAATCCGTTGAAATGCAAAGCTAGGTCAAGACACTGGTTTCAATGACAGCCTTATAATGCCAACCACCTGCTATAATGGCTTAAATTGGGATTGAATATAGAAGCCACTAACAATTACTAAATCGATAATGACAAGACTTTATTTATCGATTATCGGAAAATAAGAAGTGTATTTCTGCGAAGTTTCATGGAAATAGTAAAGGAAAAGCTAACTACTAACTATTAACTATTCTGGTATTAGGACGGCTCTTCCATAAGCCTTTATAAACATGATTAACTTTTTTTAAAGGAAATTATACGGTTTCCAAAAACAAAAAACAAAGCCAGAAAAAGTAAAAATATTGATGTGGGCTCAGGCACGACCACTGAGCTAAGTTGAATGTTATCAACATTTTAACTATTTCTATCTTGTGCGCCAATACCATTAACAACCACTGACGCTAAGTTTATAAAGTCACTATTTGTGGTAAAAGTTTGAAAGTCTTCAAATATACCTGCGTCGCCATCATTAATGTGATCTAAGTTAAAGCTTTGATTGATCGTTTCTCCAGTCATAGTAACAGCAGATATCTCTATGACAGCAGCCCAATTATTTGCTCGGTTAACTTGACCTTCACCTAAATCGAAACCAAAGAAGTCAAAGCCAATACCATCTGTGCGAGCAAAAGAGAAAAAAGATTCCCCAGTTGGGAAGTAATTTATTAATAAATACTTACTACCATTATCTGCACAAGTAGGAGTGCCGCAGTCTTCCCCCGTACTCAAGGCTTTTTTATTCATATTAAAATCGTAGCCAGATTCGGTAAAAGTAGATTCAGAGATATTTATTGCTGGAATATCTTCGAAGGTGATCAGGGATGCATTCGCTGAAGGTAATGCCGTCCAGGTTAATGAAATAAATAGGGTTAATGTCGCTAAAGAAAATCTCATAGTGGGAATCATTAAGTAAAATAATTATGGCAATATCTTATAAATGAAATATGAACTGATTATGAAGATAGTGGTGAATAATGAACTTAATATGAATATGTTTATAAGCGCTCCAATATAATAGTGAACTATGTCAAGAGTACAGCTAACTTTTGAAATTTTTTTATAAAAATCCAATGATAAATTATCATCGGATTTTTATTATTTACTCATTTGACAAGCTTTAGCTTAACGGAAGTTTAAGGTAAATTTCCCAGGAAAAGATAACTTAGCTAATTGTGCGTTGGCATCTCCATTACCAGCATTGATCCAACCTCCGTGGGAACTCTTTAACGCAATGCGATCACCATCCTCTAAACAACCAACATTGTCAGTTAGATTTTTAAAAGTGAAACGCTCCCAAGCATTTTTAGCTCCAGCTCTCGCATCCAAATAACCGTTCGGGTAGGTAGCTCTAAAGTAGTGACCACTACCCGTTCTCAGGTAAACCTGGTCGCCATCATTGATGCAGGTTGATGTATCATGGTTGACTAAGGTAAATTTCTCCCATGGACCAACTGCCGTACGGTTAGCATTAACATCACCACCGCCGTTACCTTCTGCGACTACATACTTATTATCGAAGGTTTTAAGGCTTATTTTTACTTGCGATGGGCCGCTGTGTGTATCGATTAATGATCTGATACCAACAACACCATTATCAATGTTTGCTTGATAGATGCGATCATCTTTATTAATAACACGTACTTGGTTACCGCTTCCGACACTGACATATTTGACATTATCATTAACTTTTAACCATTCGTTATAGTAGAAATTCACATTTCCACTGCTGTCGCTTGCCCACACACTGCCGTCAGCGGCGACATCTACTTGTGCCATAGTGCCTGCAATATGTCTCCAGCCATTGCCATTACGTTGGTAGATGCTGCCTGATGCATTCAAGCCCCATATTTGGCTAGCGGAGCCGACTGATATTTGTGTTAAACAACCATTTATACGTATCCAACGATTGTTTTGTCGTTTGTAGATTTTACAAGCGCTATTAACGCCCCAAACACTGCCGTCACTACCAACAGAAATTTGCGTTAATGAACCACCTATTTGATTCCAGCCACTGCCATTAAATTTCCAAATTTTATTATCACTACTTACGCCCCAAATATGATTAGCAGAGCCAACTGAAACGTTATCTAATGCACCTGCGATCTTAGTCCAGCTATTTGCATCACGACGATAAATATTACCATTTGCCGATACGCCCCAGGTAGTGCCATCTTCAGCAATAGAAATTTGTTTTAATTGACCGTTAATTTGACTAAAAGTAATTGTCTCTAAGTCTTGTGGAATTAACTTATCAAATTCAATGGCGTTTAATACGGTTTGAGCATTTTGTGTTGTACCAAAGCTTGCCAAAACAATATCTGAATTTTCAGAGCGTAAGATCAGTTGACCATTTTCAAATATTAATTGACGTTCGTCACCTTGAGCATCAACACCGTAATCAACAGTGCCTAAAATAGTTGGGTAAATTTCTAATGCTTGTGCGTCTAACTTCAACTTATCGCCAGCTTGAAAGTCCTCAATAATATTTGAATTATGATTGTCAGTTAAGCGGTCAATTATGAAAATATCGTTGCCTGCCCCGCCATTTAAGGTGTTATGACCAGCACCGCCAATTAATATATCGTCACCGTCACGGCCATATAGGTAGTCATTGCCATCAGCACCATTTAGCGTGTTAGCACCGCTATCGCCGGTTAAATAATCTTCAAAAGCAGTACCAACAAGATTTTCAATACTTGAAAGTCTGTCTTGCTGAATATGGTAGTTTTCATCACGTACATGTACACGGTTAGCGGATAAGTTCGCATCTAGACCGTGTTGAGTAGCACTGTGACTATAATCGAGTGTATCCTTGCCATTACCACCGTGGTAGCTATCAGCACCGTCAATATCGTAAAAAACATTATCAATGTCGCTACCCGTAATCGTATCGTTAAAGCGAGATGATTTAACATTTTCAACCACTTCTAATTCATCGGTAAACTGGCCATGTGTTGCTTGCTCATTAGCTAGGTCCACATTGACTGATGATGAAGATAACGAATAATCAATGGTATCAATACCATTACCAGCAAAAACACGGTTATTACCATTGCCTGCACTGATAATGTCATCCCCACCAAAAGTGTGGATGATATCGTCGCCTGCGCCAGCACTGACGATATTGTTGATGGCACCCGCCATGGCGATAACATCATCAAAGTTAGTAGCAATAATACCTTCAACATTTTCAATAGTATCTACTTCGTTACGCGCTAAAGAAGTAACTGATTTTTTCCAAAAGATGGCTTCAATACCTGCGGTTTCATCAGCATAAGTTATGGTATCAAAACCATTGCTGCCATCTATAATATCGATACCTGCGCCAGGGACAATTAAATCATCACCAAGACCACCGATTAGTGTATCGTTACCTGTGCCGCCATCAATGATGTCGTTACCTTCACCGCCATTAATACGATCATCTCCAGCACCCGCACGGATTAAATCATTTCCTTTACCACTAATAAAGTGTGCGTTGTGGTGTCTATTACGGTTTGAAATAACTTCAAGGTTATGCCTGATAGGGCTAGCATTGACTTTATATTCCGTGTCTAAGATGAACAGGTAATCCTCAAAGTCACCTAAGGTAGTTTCTATGTAGATACCCTTAAAGGTATAACGACCGGCATTATTACGCGTGACATTAATATCAGCTTGATGAGAGAGTGTTACTTTTATCGAGTCTTTGCCGCTATTACCATAAATACTCGATGTTAATTTTTCAGTGCCTGCATACATTTGGGTGCTATTTTCAATGGCGACTTCGACAAGGTCGTTACCACTACCGGCAGAAACTCGGTTATCACCACGTTTTACTTTGATATGGTCATTACCATCACCGCCTTTTAGTTCACAGGAGAAAGAAGCGTAGCGTTTACCAACAATATAGTCGTCACCGGCACCGCCATAGGAAAGACAATTATTGAATAATTGGTCATTTCCTTCACCACCATAACCGCTACCAGAGTTCATTATGGTATCGTTACCGTCACCACCTTCACCACGGCGTGCATCAACTATCATATCATTACCGTCACCACCGTAGGCGCGGAATGAGCCACGAATGTAATCATTACCATTTTGGCCATAAGCTTCGTAAACATTATCAAAAATGTCTTTTCCGCCACCACCTTCTGCATAATCAGAGTTGATAATAGTGTCATTGCCACCGTTAGCGTATACCGTTTTGTTGCCAACCAAAGTAGCATCAGAATTCCAGTTGAAGGCTGAACTATTCTCCAATTTAACCCAGGTATTATTAATGAAGTAACTGCCTGCACCAGAGTATGCGTAGAGTTTGTCCCAACCAGCCCATGCAGTATAACCCCAAGTACTACCAAGACCTGTTAGCAGGTAAGGGGAAAATTGTGCATGATATTCACCATTAGCATCTGTTAATTTTCGACTGTTTGGATCAGGTACATATAGGTAGGTAAATAAATCACTGTGATTATGATTAGTAACTTGTGCATATTCAGTATCTTGCCAATGGTTATAATCACCATAAGCCGTATCAATGAGTTCAAGTGTTTCACGAAGTTCACCATCGTAACCACTGTTTAGTAATAAGCTAGCGCCATCTTGCAGTAGATCTTCAGCAAATACTTGCGGGGCAAAAATAGCAGTGACAATAGAGGTTGGTGTGCTAAACATCTTATCTGTCATGGTGAAACTTGCATCGGTCAGAATGCTGGCGTATAAACCCCAGTCAATATTACAGTCACAAGCAACTTCTAATGCATCGGTAAACTCGTCATCGCTAACATGGATATTTATATTAAATGCATTGTTATTGGGAAAGTAAGCGGCAACATCAGCATGACCAGTACGCTCTAATGCTTCACCGACAATGACTCCTGCAAAGTCTACTACATAAAAAACGCCGTAAGTACCTAAAGTACTCATGCCTGCATAACCTAGCCCTGTAGTTGCTAAGTAATTTGCGCCGTTAAAATAAAGTGAATAATCTGCATTTTCGGTGTCCATCATAAAGCCGTTATCATTAGTCGATAAGTCGACTAAATCTTGTTGTGCTTGGCTAAGCGCTAATTGTTCATCAGTGGCAAGTACTGAGGTTGAAGTTAAACCCAAGACACTAACCAGAAATACTCGCCTTGATGCCTGCCAACTTTTCATAATCCAATTGTGATTGAATAAAGCTTGATGATTACTTTTTAAATGCATGAATACCTCGGTATTTTAATGATGTCTAACACTGCGCACTGTCAACTTACTTTGATGTTGCAGCTATAATATTGAAAGGATAATGGGTAAATGTGAATAGAATGAGAAGAGTCAAAAAAAATAAGCAAAAGAGATCATACACTTTTGCTTATTTGCGTAGAGCAAATTTAGTGAATGGAAATTATCGAGCCACTTTCTTGCTACATCGGCGACAAAGTAAGCCGACAAAAGCCGCCATAAATAATATAGCAGTCGTCGGTTCTGGTACTTTTGTCACACTATTAAGTGTTAAGTTATTAAAAAAGAGTGTGCTGGTTTTATTGGCACCATTTAAAGAATAATAATAATTGAAACTAGCATAATCAAAAGAGTCGTGCACCATACGGAAACTTGCATCATCAATACTCCACTCAATATTACGACCATCACCTTTTGAATAAGTAGAGTTATGATGGGAGTTGTATTTGTTCCAAAAGCTGAGTACGTCGCTTGGGGCAAGTGAACTCGCAATATCAAGTCTTAATTCATCAACAACACTATCAATAGTTGAATCAATGATATTACCGTACATTGGGTATCTGCTACTCGCATTTATTGAGGTGATAATAAAGTCATCAGCCGTATTATATAGTTCATCAGTACCGTCAGATGTTACATAAGCGATAGTTGCACTGTCATCATAAGTGACCTGCCAAGTATATATTTCTCCTTCCGTTAAATTATTATTATCTGCACTGGTAAGAGCCGCACTCCACTCTTCAGTAATGATCCCTGCGTTGGTTGGCAATGACATCACAACAACAAAAAATCCTGTAATTAAGGTTTTTAGATTTTTTAAAACTTTCATTATCAACCCTTCTTACGTATTAAAAGTTGACGAGTAAATAGAATAATTAGTGCAATAATAAAAATAGCAAAACTGCCTGATTCTGGTACTTGGGTAATGCCGGTAAGGGTCAAGTTTTTTAGGGTAATGTTACTCACTGTTTGCACGCCGTTTAGTAAATAATAGTATTGCGCCATTGCAGAGCTACTGGTAGCGTGATAATAACCCATAGCCATATAAGCATCATCGGTTTCCCAATCAGCATAGCGTTGCTCGCCATTGGTATAGGTCCAATTATTTGAACGGCTATTACGATTTATCACTTCTATGATATCAGTAGATTGTAATGAAGTTGCCACATCGACTTTCAGTTGTTCTATAATGCTTGAAAGAGTTGAATTGATTAAATTAGTGTAAACCGAATAACGGCCACAGAAAACGCCAGATGGGCAAGTTGCATCATAGGTATCATAAATATAGTCATCTGCGGTGCCGATAAGGCCATCTGCCCCGTCTGCTGTGACATAGGCAATTGTTGATGCATCATCATACGTTAACTGCCAAGTAACAATATCACCAATAGTAAAGCTATTATTTTGAGAGTTAGAAATTTCAGCATGCCATTCTTCGGTAATTATCCCTGCTTGTGCGTTTAACATAAGTAAGCAAGATAGTACTGTGGCACATAGTTTTAACAGTAATCGACTCATTAAATTTTTATTCCCTGTAACGATTAATAAACAATAATTAGCGTAATTGTAAAAGTTAAATGTGAAGTGACTATGAATTATTTTAATTAGTGCCGAGCATAGTAAATAGAGACAAAGTTTTTAACGTATCTAGTAAAAAGCGTAATTATTCTGGTATAAATTACTCAATTACTTGCCAGGAATATAGTCCTACTTTAGGCAAGTTATTACGATCAGTACTGTAAGTACGGCACCTCATTACTATATTTAGTAATGATAGGTTATATTTTCGAGCCATAAGTACCTCAATAATTTATCTACAAGTACTCCCAATATTAAAAAGCTTTAAATGTGGGAACTTGATATCTGAAGTAATAGCTTATGGCCTAAATGTGAAGTGAATACAAAGGAATTCATGAAACTAAAAGGCGAACAAAAATCTAGAATTCATATTGTCTTCTAAATTATGTGATTGAATGCTTTATTGATAAATAATCACTGCCAAGAAAATGAATCACATTTTAATCATTGAAGATGAAATAGAGATAATAAAAGCAGCTACACTCTTATTAGAAGCAAAAGGCTTTATGGTGTCATCTTGTAAAAGAGGCGATCTTGCTGCTGGTTTAGTAAAGGATAAATCCCCTGATATTGTGTTATTGGATTTATCCTTACCATTTTTATCAGGAATAGAAGTTTGTAAAAAGATTAGGTTATTTTCTGATTTACCTATCATTGTTATCACAGCTGACAAATCGCCTAAAAATGTCATAGAGCTATATTCGCTCGGTGTAGATGATATCCTTTCTAAACCTTTTAGTATTAAAGAGTTGCACCTAAGGATAAACTCTGTAATCAAACGTTGTATGTAACTGTTAAGGTTGCAGGTACATTTAAAAAAGAGCTATAACTGGCTAAGGTAAACCGAGTAATGCGAAAATATATTTTAACTGTTTTAGTTTTGTTGTTATTTTCAACTTTTTCAATCACAGTAAATGCGGAGCAAAATAAGTTAGATGAAAATATTGCTAAACACCAAGAAAAAGTTAAGGGCCTTAGTGGTATTGCTTTATTGAAAGCGTATACCGCCATCACTTCTAAAGAAAAACAAAATAATCCAGACACCGCACTGCATTATTTTAGCTTAGCTCTTAGTCTGCTAGAAAAGCATACTGATTTAGTTACAGAAAGTGACTTGTATACCAATATCGCTTGGGTGTACATCACCAAAGGAAAATATGAGTTAGCACAAGAACATGCAAAAATTGCCTTATCCAAAGGGAAAGAAACGATTAATTACAGAAGACAGCATAATGCTACTACAGCTCTTGGCGCTATTGCCTTATATACGGGGGATACTGGTACTGGCCTTAGTTATTTTAAGCAAGCTTTAGAGTTTTCGCGACTAGGAAAGGTAGTCGAGAATGAAGCAACTTCTTTGCATAATCTAGCGATGATTTATACCCAACTAGGAGATTTAGACGTTGCTTTAGAGTATTTAATTGCTTCAAGAGATTTAAGTTTAAAGGTAAATAAAGACACTGCGGTTGCCGTTACTGAAGCACAAATAGCTGAAATTTATTCTTTGATGGAGAATTATGAGAAAGCAATCCCCTATCTTGAAAGTGCAATTAGTACACATGAAAAAACGAATAATACCTTCTATATTGCCAAAGCAAAAACCATTTTAGCGCGGACACTTCGAAAGTTAAATAGGCTAGATGAAGCACAAATGGCAATTCAACAAGCGATAACAATACTTAAAAGTACCGGTAAAGATATTCATTTAAGGGATGAGTTAATTACCAGTGGTAATATCTATTTGGAACAAAAAGAATACCAACAAGCGATACGTGAGTTTTCAAAGGCAATGATATCAGCTGAAAAAGTGGAAAGTGATGATGAGATATATAACGTTGCTCAAGGTCTTGCCATGTCTCATTTGTACCTAAAAGATAATGATAAAGCGCTCTATTTTGCACAACTTGCGCTAGAAAAAGCAAACCTAGTTAATAATGATGTAGCAGTTGAGCAAATTGAAGGCTCGTTAGCACAAATTTACGCTAGCAATAAAGATTATCAAAGTGCTTATCAACATTTATTAATTTCAGCTGAACTTAATGAAAGTAATAGAAAAAATGAAATTTCTCAAAAGAATGAACAAACAGAAAATAGATTTCAAACGGCTAAAAAAGAAAAACAAATAGAGTTATTGACGAAAAACAATGAATTACAGTTACTTGAACTGAAACAAACCGATTATGAACGAAACTTATGGTTTTCAGGTTTAATGATCCTCTTATTAAGCGTCAGTTTTATAATCTATCGACAGAAAAAAAAGCAACAACTAGTGCATGAGCGTTCCAACTTGATGGCAGAATTAGTCGAGAAAAAGAACCAATTACTTGCAGACGTTTCTCACGAGTTACGCACGCCTTTATCGGTATTGCATTTAAAAGTTGAAGCGCTACAACATAACTTGGTAAAAGATGTTGATGCCTCTTATGACAGCTTGTTGCAAAAAATAGGAGAAATCAATCATATGATCAGTGACATCTATCAACTGGCCCAGTCAGATATAGGTGCACTAAACCTAAATATTCATTCGTATAATTGCTTAGATAGTTTATCTGTTTGGTCGAAAGAATTTGCTGAAACCGTTGAGAATAATGGTTTCACTTGGCAGGAAAACCTTAATATTCCTAAAGACTTATCCTTGAAATTTGATGATGATAAAATTAAGCAACTGTTAAGTAACTTAATACATAATAGTATTGCTTATACTGATAAGCCGGGGAAAATTGCTATATCTGTAGTTATTCTGGGTAATAACTTAAGTCTGCGTATCGAAGATAGCTCACCAGGTGTCGCTAAAGAAAATTTGACGCAAATTTTTGAGCGATTATTTAGAATAGAGTCCTCGCGAAGCAGGGCAACCGGAGGCTCTGGCTTAGGGCTTGCTATTTGTCGAAGTATCATTGAAGCACATCAGGGAAGCATTGCTGCAACAAACAGTAAACTAGGTGGCTTAGCAATTACAGTTAAGTTACCACTTTTGGTGGAGTAAATAATGTCACATATTTTGTTAGTAGAAGATGATATAGAGATAGCCGAAAACGTACTACTTTTTCTTGACGCACAAAATTATAATACAACTCACTTAGCAACAGGGGAGTTTGTCGCTGAGACTGTGAAAAAAGATAAACCTGACCTCGTATTATTAGACCTAATGCTCCCCATTAAAAATGGTACCCAGTGCTGTACAGAAATTAGAGCGTTTTCTGATGTCCCAATCATAATGCTCACTGCTAAAGTAGAAGAAATAGATCGACTGGTTGGTTTAGAAGCAGGCGCTGATGATTATGTCTGTAAACCTTTTAGTGCTATGGAGTTAATGTTACGAATTAAAGCGATCTTAAAACGAACCAGTAAAAAACCAATAGCCAATATTTTTAGTGTAAATAGTGAAACTTACAGATTAAGTTATCAGTTCAAATCGGCTGATCTAACCCATTTAGAATTTAGTCTTTTTAATTTACTTTATCAGCAACCAGAACGTATATATTCTCGGGCGCAAATTTTGGATTTAGCTTACCCTGATATCCGTGATATTTCTGATCGTACTGTTGATGCTCATGTAAAAAACATACGTAATAAGATTAAGACATTAGGCCTTAATGACACGATTATAGAGTCTGTTTATGGTGCAGGATATAGATTAATAATGCCCGTTTAATAATAAAAGCCCTACTCAGTGGATAGTAGAGCTTTCAAATTACAGCATCAATATTATTTCTTTCACTGATACGCTTTTCGATGCGGGAGTTTAACTCCTAAAGAGTCAGCGCCAATATTACGATTAACGATTGGCGCCCTCCACCTTTTAACTTACAGGTTATTAGTTAAGCTTTTTCCAAACATTAGCAGCACCCGGTTCTTCACCTTTTGTCCACCATTTAGCTTGGTATTCATCGCCACTATGACTCACTTTATCGCCACCGTTATATATTGATGAAGCCTTCCATGCTCTAAGTTGACCATCATCAGGAATAACTTCTTCCCATGGATTGCCAGCCGTGGGCACATTACCCTTTGACCACCACTTAGCACGATATTCAACACCGTTATATTTTACTTTATCGCCGGTATTGTAAACCTTACTGGCATCCCAGGTTGTATCGCCCGTATCAATATCAGTATTTTTAACCGTTACTGTAAAGGTTTCACTGGTTGTTACTTTAGTATCTGAAACATTAATCGTCACTTGATAGTCGGTATCTGCATTGACATTACCCGCAACAAGCTTGATATCGCTGCCGCTACCTTGCAGCGTTAAACCAGCAGGAACGTCCCAAGTGTAAGCCAAAGAATCACCATCGGCATCACTCGCTGAGACATTTATAGCGACACTTTTTGTTTCGTCAACATTTACATCAGCGATAGGTGAAATTACTGGTGCTTCATTACCCGTTGTTTCAGCTAATACTGTTACAACGGTTTCTTTAGTGACAGTAGACTTTTGATCGCTAACACTAAGGGTTAATTTATAATCCTTATTTACCGTAACAATGGGCGCGGTCACTGTTAAGGTATCAGTATTACCACCCGATGCCATAAGTGGCTCATATGACCAAGCATAAGATAGGGGATCATTATCAGCATCTGTCGCCGTTGCTGCAATAATTAACTGTTCTCCCGACTTAACGGTGAAAGTACTGTTAAGTTTGACAACAGGTTTATAGTTTGGCGGTGTTCCACCGGCTAAACCATCATGCATGGCGTTAAGGATATCACCGTTATCAGCATCAATTTCCCAAGCAAATAATCCAGCTAGCCCTAAACTTCTTACATATTGTCCTTTAGCATTAACTGAACGAGGGCTATCATAAGTCACTAATGTTCCTGATGATTTATTCCAAACATAAGCAGCATCAGCTTGTTCATCATAATAAGTTTGAAAGCCATTAATACCTTCACCGGACGCGCCAATCATCACTTTTTTAATGCCTTTGTAATCTTGAATACCTGGTTCCCAAACACCATTTACTGAAGTTCCCGTTAATTTACCGGTTCCTTCAGTTGTCATAGGGTTACCACTTTGGGTATTTGCTTCTTTAACGCCTTCCCAACCACGACCATACATTGCTGTACCAACAACGAGCTGTGAGGCAGGAACACCTTGAGCTAATAATTGCTGAATACCATTATCCATGGTGTAAGCAGGCCCTTTACGTGGTTCACCAGCATCATCTAAACCTGTGCCGTCACACTCTCCAACAGATAAATGCTCACCACAATAGATACCCGTTTGATGACCGGTAACATTATTCCAACCACCAAAGAAGTCATAACTCATCGCAAAAATATAGTCCATTGACTGAATAGCCAAGCTATAATCTACATCTTCAATTTTGTCGTAACCCACGCCAATAGCTGAAGTTAATTGATATTCACGGCCAGTGTCTGCTTCAAGTTCATCAAGCATAACCCGTAATTCTGCCATTAAGGCAACATAAGCTGGACCATCGTTGATTGGGTCGCCTAAATCTGGGTTTGGTCCACTGCCACCTGGAAATTCCCAGTCAATATCAACACCGTCGTAAAACTTCCAGGTTTGCAGAAATTTTTTCATTGATGCAACAAAAGTATCGCGGTTAGCCTTATCGGTAAAACCGTGGAAAGGGTCTGATAATGTCCAACCACCAACCGAAGGCAAAACTTTTAAATCTGGGTAACGTTGTTTTAATGCCATTAACTGTGCATAAGTGCCGCGAATGGGATCGGTAGTATTGATGCCCGGTAATGCTTTTTGAAAAGCAGCCCAAGGATCATGAACAACGACTTCATAATCAGCAGATCCGCCACAGGCTTTTTCTAACGCACGCCAGCTATTACCATTTTCAATTTCTTTTAATGATTCATTAGCGCCACAAATTGGAATAAAACCATAAAGCAAATGTGTTAAGTTTTGTGCTGGAATATTTGATACATCGAAATCTCGGCCATAAATTCCCCATTCAACAAAATATGCGCCAACGACTGTGCCTTCTTGGTGCTGATAAGTTTTGTTATTTGCATCAACATCCATAGTCAATGGTTGTAAATGACCGCCATCAGTGTCGGCAATAACGATAGCTTTAGCGTCACTGCGTACACAACCGTCGGCATCACAAAGTTCTATCGTTAAGCTATGGCGACCAGATTTTTTATAAGGAAAACTAATAACGCCACTGTTAGTGCCTGCTGTTAGGCTTCCTTCATTGACCATCATATCGTCAAAATACACTTTATAACTATCACCACCAGTGCCGCCCCATGCATTCCATTTAATGCTAATATCGACTTGCTCTTTAGCGGTCACTAAATCTTTATAGGATCCCTGCCCTTCAAGGTTAACTTGCACAAAAGAATAATCTTGTGGCGCCCAATCTATACTAGGTTTGGCTGCCGTCGCTGAAACTTGCCATGAAGCGATAACCGCACTGACGGCACAAGCTGTTAATAATAATTTTTTCATTTTTATCTCTCTTTTATTGGTTTTATATTGTTGGTAATTTTTACTGCTTTAGTTTTGTTGTTATAACTTTATAGTTTTGTCCAAACGTCACTAGCGCCCGGCGTTTCTCCTTTTGTCCACCACTGAGACTGATAAGCGCTGGAGTTATGACTGACTTTACTGCCGCCAGGATAAGAAGTTTCAGGGTTCCAAAGTGGTACGCCGTCATTGTCGAGGGATATTTCTTCCCAAACATCTCCACCACCAGGTTGCTGATTTTTATTCCACCATTTAGCTTGATAAACTTTATTTTGATAACTAACTTTATCGCCAGCGGCATAAGCTTTGGTTGATGACCATGCTGGGACATTGGGTATATCTGCGAGGTTATTAATCGTCACGTTAAACGATCTAGTTGTGGTGAGTTTTCCATCTGATACAGCAACAGAAACTTCCCTTGTTTGATCACTTTCAACATTCGCGGCTGCAATGATAATATCGGCATTGTCACCTGAATAAGTCAATGGCTCAGGTACGATCCACTCAAACGTGAGTGGATCGTTTTGGTCGTCAAAAGCATGAACATGCATACTTATTTCGCTATTTTCGTCAAGGGATATATCGTCAATCTCGTGCACAATAGGGGCAGTGTTTTCAGGCTGAGTAATAACAGATAAGGTAAAACTGTAATCTTTGTTGGTTACCCAAACCTGGTTAGATAAAACATTTTCACTATCAAAAATAATTTCATCACTTGACGATGCATTGTTTAAGTTTTTAACTCCGATTTTAATATGTTGGTTATAATTTTCGTTAAGTTGTCGAGCAAAGTCTGCTTGCCATGTTGCAGCATTATTACTGTCCACCATAAATTGCTGATTAATCAGTTCTTGGCCATCCGCATTGAAAAGCCTCGCCCATGCTGAGTCGCCTTGGTTAGCGTTTTGGCCTTGCTTGACAAAATATCCTATGGCTTGCCATTCATCAGGTTCAACATCATCACGCACTATGGTAATGTCGCTACAGTTATAAAAGCCTTCACCAACAACATCAACCCGCTGCCAATGGCTATAGAGTAAAGCGTCACCGACACGGTCGGCGGGAATATGCACTTCCATATTGTAATAACGATTACCGTCTGACGATTTAGTAAAATCAATGTTGCCATGCTCTTGCACCAATTCAAGATCTTGCCAGCGCAAGACATCGGTACTGGAGTTAAAGCTTGGTTTACTGAGATAAATTCGCCAAAAACTTGGGTTATGCGGTGTTTGTGCGTTAAAGCGAACTTGGATGTTATTGTCACCGTTGGGCATAACTTCTGTTTTTTGCCAATAGGGTGAAGCTAAGTTAACGCCATTTTTTTCTGCAGATCCGGCACCACAAAGTGTGCCATCAGGTATAGCAGCTTCAATAGCCTGTTGATTATGATAATCGGCAACATTGACCGATATTTCATGTTCTTGAATAAACTGTACGTAACCCGAGTCTAGAAACGCTGCTCGGCAGGCTAAATTAGGAATATTGCTGCCATCTATTGGCCACCAAAATCCCCCCTGCGCTTGGCAGATAGATTGCCGAGCTTTCGGGTTGTCCATAAAGGAATGTGCTTGGCTAGGAGTAGAAGTTGTTAACATCCCTGCACAAGCGAATAAACCTACAGTAGAAAATAATAGCTTTTTAGTGCCTATTTTCCTAAATTCCTTAGTTTGTTGATAACTGCTTTTATCGTTATTAATATTTGTATTATTTTTCATGAGTGAACCTCGATTGCCCCTCTATAACAATGAATAAAACACCACCATTAAAGAGGGGGTACTGCTTGAGTTAATGTAAATTTATAAACTACAAACTTTTTGCCATTCAGCTCCGCCGGGTTCAGATTTAGTCCACCATAAAGCTTTCCATACAGCTTCGTTGTGAACCATCATGTCGTTCGCATTTGCATGGTCTGGATTTCCTTGCCAGTCTTTTCGCGGGAAGTTCGGATAAACAGGTAAATCATCAACGTTTACACCATCACAGGTTTTTCCATCACCGTTGCCATCTCCGTCGCCATTACCATCTTTAGTCGCTACAGGTAGCTCAGGAAATTCAACTTTAAATGCGTAGGTTTTCCCATATTTTTCAATGGTAAAATTAGCTGGACCAGTAAATGGCATGTAATACATCACTTGTGCTGCAACAGTTTCACCTGTCTTAAACGATTCAGTTACGCCACCATATTCATTGACTAAAGTAATTGAGAATCGATGAAACTCATTGTCGTAGCCGCCAATATTATTACCCGCAGCATTTGAGCCATTAGCTTCAATGGCCATTTTCAATTTCTTCTGTGAATTCCAGTTAGACTTGAAAATTGCTGAGGTCGATACTGGTACGTCAAAAGATATTTTAGCACCCGACAAATCGAGTTCTGAATTATTAGTAAATGAAAAGGTAGGGCTTATTGGATAGTTGTCATCACCGATAGGGAAGTCTTTTGCAGCAAAAATGACATCTACCACTTTTTCTGGAGTAGTAAAGTCAGGGTTACCATTGTGCACATCATACAAGGTGCCACTTTGACGAAACTTGTCATAAGCAATCGTTGTCATTGTCGAACCCATGTAATATTCCTGTTTGCTTTGGTCATAATCAAAGTCGCCAGCGAGTTCCCAAAACATCACACCACCTAAGCCGTTATTAATAACGTAATCAACCTTGGTTGCCATCGACTGTTCATCTTCAATAGAGATGAAAACTTTCTTCTGGTCATTCCATAACCATGGTGCAACAGCAACTGATTCATAATGACGTTGGTATGTGCCGACAAATTCGTCTTGGGGGTCTGTATCAGGTGTTAAGCCATAAGCACTTATGTAACTGCCCGATTTACCGTCAGCAAGGTTTTTCACGTGCCATAAAGGGTTACTACCAGCAGCAACTTCATTATCATTTTCAATGTCATGCCACAAGTTGTCGAGGCCTACAGCGCCGTTACCACAGTTGTTTTTATCGCCTTTACCTGTACCATTTGGACATGATCCTTGGTCAGGTAACGCTGCTTGTCCCCATAAACCGTTCGTACCACCCGATACATCTCGAAAACCGCGGGTATAATACGGAATACCAATATTTATACGCCCTGCAGATAAAGCACCACGGAAATAACGTACCGCCCAGTCAGTATTTAAGTAGCCAATACCTTCAAATTCTTTAGTGCTATAAACATCCCAAGCGGCTAACTCTGAGTCTTCACCTGTGTCATACAAAGCGGCATTTGGACCAACATGAGAATTCCAAGCACCGTGCAAGTCATAAGACATGATGTTTACGTAATCTAAATATTGAGTTGCTTGGAAAGTTTCCATGCCGCGCAACAAGTAACCCGATGAAGGTGAAGCTATGGTTAACAGGTAATGATGTTCATCAGCATCTCCCGCCTTATCTAAGGATTCACGTAAAGATTTCATTAACGCTAAATAGGATTTATTCAATGCTGCTCGACGTGGATTTGAGAAATCGAAATCGTCAGGGTGCCCAGAGTCAGCCATTGATGATGGGTATTCATAATCGATATCTGCACCATCGAAACCGTATTTTTTGATGAAGGTTACAACACTGTCACTAAACGCTTTAATGCCCGCATGATTAATACTGCCATCAGCATTCGTGGTCATGGTGTAAAAGCCACCATTAGCAACGCGGCCTGTTTCATCAAAATAACCACCGGTTTCAGCCCAGCCACCGATTGAAATTAATGTTTTAACGTGAGGATATTGTTTTTTATATTTATTGAGTAAATTGAAGTGGCCTTTATACGGCAGGCTTGCATCAAGTTCCGCACCAACAACACCCGGCCATTCCATGTTTGTTGCCGGATTATTTTCTGAATTTGGATCGCCAATCGATACCTGATTACTTTCATTAATGTGCGCAAATGCATAATTAATGTGAGTAATTTTATCCCAAGGGATATCATTCACTAAATAACTAGGTTGACCATTGGCACCATTTCGCCAGCTAGTAAAATAGCCAATAACACGACGAGGATGGTCTGCTCCCATTTCTTCTCGGCCATTCGCATCGTAAACCGTACAATAAGGGGTATTAACATTTTCGGTCTGATATAAACCACTGGGCTGACACGCCGTACGATCGTTATTTGGATCGGTTACTTTAACGACATTAACAAAAGCACTGCTACTTGTGCTGACGCTATTATCGTTATCCGTTGCTTTTAAAACGAATTCAACTTGCCCTACTTCACTCGCTTGCCAAGTAAAATTGGCACTGCTATTTGTTGAAGTGAACATTGACTGATTGTTTGCAAATAACTCAAGCCCGGTAACAGTTCCGTCACTGTCTGTTGCACTTAATGCAAAGGTTACTTCATCGCCAATGTTCACTTCGTTTGGTTGCGCTGAGATACTTAACTGAGCAATCGGCGCTTTATTATCTGGCGTAGTATCTTTTGCTGTAATGTTTAAATTCAACACACTACTGACAGTAAAATCTTGTTTGTCATCATAGGTTGTTACAGTAAAACTATGGGCGCCTTTTATAGCGGTCCACGTTAGTTGTGAATCGGAAGATGACAAGGTCGACAATAAGTTACCATCAAGAAACACTTCACTACGGTCAATACTACCATCACTGTCTTGCGCTGAAAAAGAAATGACAACGCTGTCATTTTCAGTAAAAGTAGAATCATTTACAGGAGAAATCCAACTTACTGTCGGCGGCGTATTTTCATCAGTATCACCTTGGCACTCTCCTAAGCTTTTCCATTCTTGCCATGGTCCTGACTTCTTAGTGGGATCTGTTTGATTCCACCATTTTGCTTCAAAGCCCTGACCTTGAGCGACGACTTTCTTACCTGCGGTATATGTACCGCCAGTGAGCCACTGTTCAAAAGCACTACAATCTATCGTTGCCGACCGTGCTGAACTCGCCATTAACAGCAGTGATCCGACACTGATACTAATGGCGGTTTTTAGTTTTATTTTATTATTCATCTTCTTCCCCATAGCAGATTAATGTTAAATATTTGTTACGCACGATCAAACTTAACATAATATTAACATTGTGCAACATTTGAACACTTACCTCTATTTAAGAAGCTTTATCACTGTTCAGTCTTTAAAATTGGGAGTATTGAGGATTTTTTTCAAAAGATAAATAGTTTAAATAACAAGCTAAACTTGAAGATTTAGCTCATGAAAGAGGGAGGTTTAGAACAGATCAATAGACACATATAAAATATGGGTATTCTATATGATTCAGTAAGTTGAATATAAAGTAGTGCAGGAATAAGCATGATATTGATAAATAAAAAGCAAAGCTTAATTAACAATTAAATATCATTTAGTTATTAGATATTCCATTTAGAAATTAATGAGGTTATGTTCTTAGAGCCAAACGTTCAACATTTTATATGTTAAGTATAAAATTGAAAGTGTTAACAATAAAAAGCACCATGAAAACAAAATATAAAAGAAACGCTTTATTTTGTTCTTAAACCGAGTAAACATAGAAGGCTTTTTAGTCGGTTCAATAGCGGAGTTACTATAAACGCGAATAAATACAAAGAATAGCAATGACCAAAGTATAGTGAGTAAACAAGGAACGGCCACTTGATTTTGAAGTTCAATAGTGCCAAAAATAGCAACATAGACGAGTGAAACAAAACTTATTATCCCAAGTAAAAAAGCAAACATACGCCCTTTTACTAACTGGCGAGCGATAAGCTCGCACCACGTTATTAATTCCATTACGCCGCTATCATGATTAAAAATAAACAAGCAGTGTAAAAGATATCCTTTTGCTCCGCTACTTTAATGTGATCTAAATCTACCAATGCTATTTGAAAATAAAATACTGAAAGAGCGACTTAAAATATCAATACTGTAAATATAAAGTAAACTTAATACCCTTTACGCCAGTCAATACAAACAGGTAATTGACGATTTATTCCATACTGTTTAATATTGCTTGCGACAATATCACCTGCACTTTCAAAATGAGTAGGTGCGGATATATGTGGCAGCACTGTTATTTTTTCATGCGACCAAAGCGCATTGTTTTTATCGAGAGGCTCTTGTTCGAAAACATCTAAAATGGCATGTTCAAGATAGCCATCATCAAGATAGTTAACTAAGTCATCATTAGCAATTATTCCGCCTCGAGCAAAATTAATAATGCTAGCTCCCTTAGGTAATTGCAGAATTAAATCACGATTTATAAGCTGGTAAGTTGTTTCAGTAAGAGGTAGCAGACAAACTAAAATATGGCAGTGTTTTATCATGGTTATTAATTCATCATTACCGGAATAACACTGAACACCTTTTACTTTCTTTTTACTTTGACTCCAGCCTAGCACATTAAAACCATTGTCACTTAAACGTGATGCACTAAGTTTACCTAACTCACCTAAGCCTAAAATACCAACTGTGCGCTCTTGGGGCAGAAAATAACGATGTTGTTGCCAATGCGCCACTTTTTGCTGTTGCAAGTACTTAGGCATATCACGGTGCAAATACAGAACCCAGGTTAATACAGCTTCGCTCATTGTTTGGGCCAGTATAGGGTCCACTAAGCGAGCTAAGGCAAAGTTTGGTGTTTGGTTATCCCTCGTAAGCTGTGTCACTAATGCATCAACACCAGCCCATAAGCTTTGCACCCATTTTAGCTGCGGATATTGCGATAACTTTTCAGGTTCAGGATTAGCAACAATCGCTATTTCACAGGTAAGTTTTTGTTCTAGAGTTAAGTCTTTATCAAGCTTAATAGATTCATCAGAAAGTTTTGCAGATAACAATTGCAACCAAGCAAGTTGTTCGTGTTCGACAAGTTGACTAACAAATACAATAATAGGTTTTCTCACAACAATTCTCTTTTAGCTATTCTTTCAAAACCATATCAATGCACATAACGGCAGCAAGAATTAACTTCCGAACAGGGTGATTATCAGGAACGTCTGAAGATATTTCTAATACGTAGTTATCAGCACTAGTAAATAGCTCTTTGCCTATGCCGCCCCACTCTTTAGAAATGTGAGCAAATTGATAATCTCCATCCATAAAACGAAAGTCCCAACCAACCCAGTTGCCTTTCAACTGGCAAACAAGCCTGTCTTGGTTGTCATAAATATCGAATTTCCCACCTATAGAAAACAATTTTTGCTGGAAGTATCCTAAAGATTTACCTTCACCATCAGTAATAGTAACTTTAGAAACAAAAATTGAAATCCCACGCTCAATACGTACAATGCGCTGATCGTCAGGTGTAGATATTTGAACATCAAAAGGAGTCATTGTTTTATAATCAGTAAAACGTAGCATTTTAGTAATAAAGCCTAAATTGGGCTCCCGACATTCCATAATGATATTGCCAGTTTGAGGGTCATAAACATCATAATTATTCGCGGCTTTAAAAATGCCTACATGCTCTTTTATTAAAAATATATTATTATTAAGTATGTCCGTCATTTTTAACTGTCCTTTTTACATTTAAATATTAATTAGTTACCTATAATTCTTCAAGGTCTACTATTAAACGAAAAAAACAGCCGAAACCGTTTTTTACGTTTAATGATATCAATAAAAGCAGATAGGTTATTGCGTTATTTTAAGTGGTTGGCGTTTTCCATATGTCATACTACGCCATAACCATTCAAAAGGACCAAATTGGAAACGAGCCATCCAGAAACTTGAGAAGAACAATTGAAATATCCAAACCCCAATTACAATAAGTAGCATCTCACTTCGCTCGACCGTACCGTAAAAGCCTAAGCCCCAACCATAAAAAATAAACCCACAGATCAAGGTATGGGATAAGTAATTAGTTAATGCCATTTTCCCTACATTTGCTAATAAGCCCTTTAATTTCATTAATGATGATGAACGACAAAATAAAATCAACAAACTCATATAACTATAGGCCATTAAAATACTGCCCCAATAATTGTATTGTATACCCGCCATCATTGACTCGATAGGCCAACCACTAGCAAAATTAGCTTGATTACCGGTAATAATTAAAAACAAACCTAAGGCCAAAGTTATCACTGCACTAATCGCTAAACTTTTATTGCTAAAACGTTTACCAAAAAAGTCAAGCTTGAAAAACGCCATACCAATCATCATCAAACCGACGATTCTAAATAAATAGAATAGGACATTGGTTTGCATTTTAGACGCCATAAAGTTTCTGTGCTCCATTTGCCCTAACCAACTTGCTTGATTAACTAAGATATCTTTATCAATCATTTCTTGTGTTGGCGCCCAAACTGCCTGCATAGTTTCTAATTCAGCAGCTTCCATCATAGGGATGACAAAGCTAATTAAATACATTAATAAAGAACAAAAGCCGATGGATAAAAATGCAGTAATTAATAAGAACCTAACTGATTTTTTACGTGCGGTATAAGCTATCATTCCGGCGATTGCGTAAGGAAATAAAATATCACCAAACCATAATAGGTAGGCATGTAACATACCAAAAACAGCCAATATGAACATTCGCTTATAATGTACTTTTCCTGGGCTCCCACCTTTTCGTTCAATATTTTCAGCCATTAAAACAATACCGACACCAAACAGTATTGAAAATATGGTCATAAATTTTTGATCCGCAAAAAGATGTGATAAATAGTAAACAGTGAAGTTAGCACCGGTTAAATCACCAAAAGAGGTAGGATTACTATAAGCTGAAAAGTTCATTGAATATGCTTGGATGTTCATTAAGAGAATACCCAATAAGGCAATGCCTCTAATGATATCTATATTGAGTAATCTTGATGGTAGAGCTATAGGCTCTGCTAAATTTTGGGACATATCTTCCTCTGTTTATTATTTTAATTGTAAGTACTTTGTAACTTGTGATGCACCTAGTCACATAAAGTGAAGTTTTATTACAAGAATTGATATATTTATTTCAAAAAAGATGAATTAATTTTTAAGCAGCTCGTCAAATATACGTTTGACTTGTAAGTCACCAAAACTGTAGATTGCTTCACTTTGATGAAAGACCCGAAACACAGTGGCAAAGTCTTTAGAGTCTAGGTTTTTCATTATGGACAATAAACGCCGTTCAGGTCTGCCATACCCGGTATCATCCGGTAACCTATCTATTTCAGCTTTTATAGCAGGGAGTAAAAAAGGAAAGCTTTCTAAATGACGTTCAGCAATGTTCAACATCTCATCAAAGTTATTTTGTTGGTAATAACGCCATAATGGGGCTAAACGCTTAACTTCAATAGACTCGATAATATTTGCCGAATTATAGGAAGTTATTAGTTCATCTTGGCTCATATGTCCAAAGCTATATTCATTGCCATCATTTGGTCGAACTAAATATATTTTGAGGCTATGTGATTGTTTAGCCAATAAATGTAAAACAAACCAAAAATTTACCTGACAAAACAAATCATCTTCAAACCAACAATAAATAGTTGATCCTTTAGGGATATTCATTATTTTAGTAAACTCAGGGACTGAAATTTTATTATATTCACCGTCCGGTACTTGTGAATAACTTTCTAAATACTCGGCTCTATTCGAAAATAATTCATCCAAGGTTTCACCCTGAACATTACCATCAACCAAGCATTCTCGAGCCACAATCAATTCCCCCAGAATTAATTGTGGAAATTGAATTTTTAAAGCATCCCCATTAAGTATGTGATACGTATTATTCATTAGTTAACTTCTTTTATCGCATTTTCTAAAGCGGGCACCATTTGTACTAAGGTTTCGTTTTTACTGTTCTTTATTGTGGCATACAAGGCATATAGAAAACTCTGCGTATTATGTAATTTTGTTAAGCCCTTTTCACTTTTATATACGTCTTGCCACTGACCAAAAGGTGATGGCTTTGTTACCTTACCTAACCATTTATTCCAATCAACAACCGAATGATCTTTCTTTAAAAAAATATATAGTACCGCCATCGCAATACGTTTTGGTTCACCATGAATATAAGCATGTTGCTCATTTGCCGTTACTTGGCTCGCTAAAGCGTCAAGCATTGTATCGAGTTGTGCTTTTGTTATTTTAGGGTTTAATGCTAGTTGCAGCATAAGGTCTGATGAATGAGCTACACCATGTCGCCAACCAACTTTTTCACTAAACCCTCGGTAATCTCGCAAGTTCGTTAAAAAGTCAGTACCAATTATAACTAAACGATTTCTTTGAACTTTTGTCAAAAAAGAAGATTTACGATCTACTCGTGCGATTTCAGACAACATCAGCATTGAAAATGTTTGATAAACACCATTAGAGTCATTTACTTTGGAGGTTATTACATAGGTTAAATAGTCGTACATTTCTATATGAATAGCATTACTAAGCTGACCTTCTCTCAGCCAAAAACTCAGAGTTTCAAACGCAATGCCGTCTCTAGTATCTGCTTCCTGGCTTGCTAAACAATTAAGTAACTGTAGCGCTAGCGCTTCTTTTTTAGCTTTGTCTGCTATTATATATTTATCCGCTTTTAATTTAACCAAAGCGGACTTTGTCCATTCTTTGGTAAAGCATTGATCACTTACATCTTGTGAATTGATAGCGTTATTATCATCTAATGAGAAAGCTAAGGGACTAAAAAATAGCATAATGGATATTAACGGTATAGAAAGTATTGTCTTCATTATATTTCCTGTGTAAAAATTTTTATCACTGTGTTTTACACAAAAACATAACACTTCAGCTACATAATAAAAACCAACTAGGATGAAATAACACGTAATAAATAAGACAAGTCTCGCTATTTCATAAACACCTGAAACTTTGGAATGCGGCAATAATTACCATATCGGTAAAGTTAGCGGCAATAATATTCCCTTTTAAAGCAACCGAACATCATAATTCCTCTTGGAGCAGTTACTTTACTTGAGTTAACGTCAAAGTTAATTATTGGCATAATTACTGCTCAATATAAAAATAATATAGGGACAGATACAAGATTCAAGGAAAGTTATTATGATGGTCAACCTTAACTATAGTGAGATAATCTCTAGAGCAAAGCTACAAGGCACTAACCAAGTTGATTTTACAAACACGCATAATATTCCTGTAAGTAATCCATCAAACCAAGATACATTAACCTTATCCAGTCAAGCATTGTCTTTATCGAAAGGTGATAAGAGCATTATTCAAGAAGTTGCTCCTATTTATGCAAGACCACAAACAGCATCAGAGTTACTCGCTCAAAATAAGGATAACCAAACAAACACCCAACAAATATCCACGTTATCAGAAGGTAACGAAGTAAAAAGTAGTGTCGTTAGCAATTCTAGATTTGAAGATATGATGCAAGCAATTTTAGACAAAAGGTTAGGTGTTGATAGAAAAAAACTTGAAGAACTTGATGCCATGATGGAAGCGATCGCAAAAAATGAAAATCTAAGCCCTGAAGAGAAAGCAACAGCTATGGAAGAAATTGCAATAATGCGTGAAGAAATTATCGAAGAAAGCATAGAAGTAAAAAAAATAGCCAAGGAAGACTTTGTAGCACCTGAGGACAAATGATAATAATTGAAATAACTGAAATGAAAGCAAAATCATGATTAAGCATAAATAACAAATGCCTATATCTGTTATTCAAAGAACTACACAAGCATTGTACTTTCCTTATTACACATTATGCTTTTTTGAGCAATCCTAACCGCTACGTTACTGTTGACAAGCCCCATATACCCGCAATACTTATTCCATGCTTTATTAGAAATATCATAGAAAGTGAAGTATTTAATATTGTGTAAATATCGTAATAGTTATCAATGTTATTTGATCTGACATTTGCGTTAATACACTTAAGAGATATGAATTAAGATCAGAGGATAACAAAATGAAAACCTACCTATTAAAATTTTCTGTAGTTACTCTATTAACATTATCTGCATCAACATCGGCAATAGCTGCTAATGACATAAGTGCTAATCATAGCAACATGAACGGAAAGTCAGTCCATGATGTTACGCAATTAAACGCTAATTATAGCTTCAAAGCTGGTAAGTTATTTTCAACAGTGCAAGGTAGTAATAAAACAAAATTGAAAATGCTTTATAAAGGCGTTCCCGTTTTTGGACAATCATTGGTATTAGAGCAAGACAGCACGGGCCGTAATGTTGGCATGCAAGGTTCTTTAATGGTTAACATTTCTGACGATTTAAGTTCTGTAACTCCAGGTATGTTGCACGGCAAAGCGCTCGGCAAGTTAAAGCAACTTATGGGTCACAACAACATTAAAAACTCAAAAGCTGAATTAATGATTTATGTCGACAACATGAATACAGCTCAATTAGCTTATCGAGTTGAATACTTAGTAAATGACAGTGACGAACCGAGTCGTCCAATGGCCTTTGTTGATGCTAATAATGGTGAAATATTAATGTCTTGGGAAGGTATTAACCATGCGAAAAAAGAAGGAAGAGGGAAACCAGGCGGTGGCAGTGGCGGTAATTCAACTATACCAACACCAACAACATTGACAGGTCCTGGTGGTAACTATAAAACAGAGATCTATTATTACGGTTCTGATTTTGCAAGCCTCTTAGCCACTGAAAATGGCTCTACATGTTACTTAGAGAGCGAAAACGTTATAACGACTGATATGGGTAACAGTACCCGCCGTGGTAAAACGGCACAAGTAGGCTGTAATGATACAGAAGATATAGGTGATGATTTCACAAACGGTGCTTTCGCACCAATGAACGATGCTCAAGCTTTTGGAAACGTTATTTTTGATATGTATGGCGACTGGTATGGTGTGACACCATTAACACAAAAATTAGAAATGCGTGTTCATTACGGCCGTAATTATGAAAACGCATTTTGGGATGGTACTGCAATGTCTTTTGGCGATGGTGCAACAAGATTCTATCCACTCGTTAGCCTTGATGTATCAGCTCATGAAGTTAGCCATGGTGTTACAGAACAGCGTTCTGGTTTAATTTATAGCGGTGAATCGGGTGGTATGAACGAAGCATTCTCTGATATGGCGGGTGAAGCCGCGGAAAATTATATGCATGGTTCAAACGATTGGATGGTTGGTGAACAAATTTTCAAGGGCGACGGTGCTTTACGTTATATGGATGATCCAACAAGAGATAAACGTTCAATTGACCATGCTTCGAATATGACTAACAGTTTAGATGTTCATTATAGTTCTGGTGTATATAACAAAGCTTTTTACTTATTAGCAACGAGTACTGGCTGGTCTGTTGAAGAGGCTTTTGGTGTAATGTTACGTGCGAATGACTTGTACTGGACTGCTAACTCTACTTTTAATGCTGGCGCATGTGGAGTTGAATCAGCGGCCGCGGATCTTGGTTTAAGTGCAAATGATGTTACTGTAGTTTTCACCGCAGTTGGCGTTAGCTGTTAGTGTGTTTAGAAGCTAACATAAATTGAAAGGTCTGCTCTGCTGACCTTTCAATTTATGATCGATAAATACGACCAATACTAATATTACGACTTCTGTTTTTTTAGTTGTATCCAAGAATATAACTTCCATTATCTTCATTGAGTGATACATCATTATCGATATATTCGTTTTTCATATTGCTACTATTATCGAGATTTTCTTTACGCTTTTGTTGATAAAAATAAAGGTTTTTTGCTGAAAGTATTAATCGTCTATTTGGTGTAACGCTATTACTAATCATAGTACTGCCCTCGGTTTTAAATAATGCTTCATTCTAGATAAAGCATTATTGATGCCATTAATCAAAGTTACCTAAGGCGTTAATTTTCATTACTTTTTTAAATATACAGATATTTAGTAAGTATCTTGCGTTGCATTTTAAAAATAGTTCTGCAACTTGCAAAGTGATAAGAAATGACTTTATTTTTTATCACCATGATTTTTATAATTACACATTATAAATTTATGATACAACATCGCTATTTCACATTATTCCACATATCAATATGTATTCGCCAAACCCCGTCTATTTTTCGCCAAACAATAACATAAGCACCACCAAATTGATTTTTACGGCCATCCAGATGCTGAGAAACGCCAGCATAGTAGCCAATATCACTAGCCATATTTCCCTCGATTATTAATTCTTCAGGTATAGCTTCATGTGAGGTAAGTTGCCATTGATTTTCTTTCTTGGGTGTCCAATATTTTCTAATGGCTAAAATATCATTTTTTATTTTGTTATTACCATTAACAATACGAGCATTGGGACTATAAATAGCCATAAGTGTATCAATATCGCCCTTAATAAAGGCTTGTGAGAAAGCTTTACTTTGCGCCAAGATTTCTGCTCGTTCTGAGATATCATCCGTGGCTAAAACAGCGTAACTCGATAAGATAATGAAGAAAACGAAAAGACTTTGAATTAAATTTTTCATAAAATGAGCAGGGTCCTATATGATTGTTAAAACCGAAAAACTGATCTAACACTTTATCAATAAACATAAGGAATTTAAATCCCCTAACTCCCACAGTACTTTATTGAATACAGATATTAGAAGCATCATGCCTTCTAAATATTCAGCTTAATAGCTAAGTTACTTTTGTGGTTGTGGTTAATTACCTTTTCGTAAATAAAGCAAAATAAAAAAATAATCAACGATGACAGTAGATCCATAAAATAAAAATGGCTATTACCACTTAATAACATTTTCCCTTTCGACCAATAATACACATTTTAATCATTATTTCACTCATGAAAACAAAAAAATACTGGCTAAAATTAATGATGTATTAATAATTTTTTATACACCACCAACAAGTGTATATTGTATGATGCACAAGGTTTTTCTGTTAAGAGATAAAAATGAATAAGAATGGGTTTACACTAATAGAGCTTGTAACAGTCATTGTTATATTAGCTATTTTGGCTGCTACTGCATTACCTAAGTACATCAATATCAGCCATTACGCCCATGATACTGTAGCGAAAACATTGTATAGCAATTATAAAAGTGCAGTTTCTCTATACCACCATTGCTGGATAGCCTCGAATAAGAAAACTCAAATCGAAGACCTAACTTGCTTCGGAGAAGGAGATGTGGACTCAACGATTACTGGCTTCCCATTAGGGGTAGATACTAGTGCAAATGGTAATAATGGCACCACATTAACAGGCGACTTTTGCCGTCAGTTATGGAGTGGCTTACTGGATGCTAATGACTATCTATTAGCTAACCATACAGATTCATCATTCGGTGGCGATAATGATATTATTTATTGGTATTCAAGTGTAGATGCGACATTGCCAACGACACATTGCTATTATAATTATATTTCAAACAATGCAGCTAAAGGACAAGAAAACTGGCAGATAAAGTACTTTCCTGCAACTGGAGAAGTTACATTGGGCAGAGCAACGTTAGGTTAAGCGCTATGATTATCGACAATATTTATATTATGTACTGAAGAATTAATGATTAGAATATCAATTGTCCCAACCAATAAAATTCATTCAAAATTTCGGCCTATTCAACCTGATAACATTTTGTTCAGCTAATTCAATTAACTTTTTTAATTCACCACTTGCTTGAAGACGTAATATTTCTTGGTTAATAAGAGGCATCAATGCTACGTGTTTTTTATAAATGTAATGATAAAGCGGCAACACAGCCAAAGGTTTATTCCTCGGCGTAATGTTTTCATAACCCAAGCGTTCTAAAGTCAAGACCCCATCAAACGTATTCGTTAATACGACATCGACCATCCTCTTTTGTAGCAGCTTAAACATATTTTCTGTGCTGTTCATTTCGTATACGTCATTAATGCCCTTGGTTATATTATTGGTATGTTTTACCCCTCGAACCTTAGCCAACTTATATTTTTTTAAATCGTCTTTATCCCGAATATCTAGATGACGACCTTTGAGCGTAAACGGCATAGTTTCCAAATAATAATAAGGAGTAGGAACTCTTATCATTTGATTATTTTCAATGCCGTATGTCCAAATTCGCATTATTTCTCCGTCCTTCTCTCCCGTACTTGCAACAAGTTGTGCTCTTTGTGCTGGTAGAGGAGTGACAGTGATATCAATACCTATATTTTTATAAATTTGAGGCAACACAATTCGACCAACCTCCTGCTCAATCAAATACTCAATAGAGGCAAAATTATAGTGGATCGTTTGAAAGAGGGCCGTAGAGTTTTTTTGTAAATTTACCGAAGGTTTTATGTTTACAATACTCGGAGAAGTAACGAACGAATAAGCATGTGCATTGTGTAATGCCATTGGAATAATGCTGCTAACACTGGCAATAAGTAAAAACACAATATTTAATAATCTATTCACTTAGCACCGACATTTAAAGATAATATCCATTAAATATAGCAGTAATATTTTAACCTTCCTTTATTATTTTATCCCTCTACTTTCAATCAATATCTTTGGAAATGAAAGTAAAGAAAGTGCTGTCTACTAAATTAGAGGACATAATAAATTGGTGACAAAAATGAATAATAAAACGTTCAAATTATTATCATGCTATTTCTGCACTATTGGTTATAACTGCTCTGTGGTGACATCGGCTGGTTTTCAGCAAGACGGAAAAAACGCACTATCTATTAGATAATGCGGAATTTCATTAAGTTGTCAGTTTGTAATCAAAAGCTGATTACAAGCCTTACTTTTCTTTAAGTACTACAACAATGCTTAACATAGAGCGAAAATTACCTCCCAGTTTAACTGCTGCTTATTGCACAGGAATAGTTATAGTTCCTGTTGCCAAAACACCTGCTTTAGTTTCATAGGCATATTGAAAAGTTAAACTATTTTCTGAACTATTTAAATTATCTGAGGTATATTCGTTTGTGTAGCCACGATAAACTTTTTGACTATCTGGTTGAGCTGTTCCTTTTTTAATCGAGATAGATAAATTCCCACTGACTAAAGTTTCATTCGAAGCTAGGCTTACTAAACCTAGTGGTGACACACTATTAGGGCTACCATTAGTGACAAACGTATAGTCTCTAACTGAATTGTTACTTACGCCATCTTTCGTTACAGAAACAAGTCTAAGTGAAAAACTTTGTAAAGTATTAATACTTATTGGTAAGTAGAAATAAACACTACTATCGTAATCTGAAGGAGTTGCAGGATCTCCAGCTGAATTAGTTGCAACGATTGCGGCGCCATTTGTAGTGAAATTATTATTATCTAAACGAACATCACTAATATCAAAAGCAACGTCACTGTTAGTATCAATATTAAAGGAGAGTGAGTCACCACTAATATTGACAGATTGTTCAGTTGATACAACAACCAAAGAATCTACATTGTACTCATAACTTTGCCCTGCGGACAAAATATTACTAGGAGTGATTGTTAATTTGGTATTATTTAAACTTGTTTCAAATGACACAGGAACATCTACGTTACCCGTTATAACAGTCGTACCAGGCAAAACCACATCATTTGAGTCATCATTACCTTTAACCACAGTAAAACCAGAAGTATTGGTTAATGATAAACTGCTTACAGATGCCGTTATCGGTTGAGAGTAAAATACACTGAAACTCTGATCAACAAAGTTGACTTTATTAGCCGCTGTAACCACTTCTAGAGTAGAAACACTGCTATTGATTACTCTTGGCATTATAGCCAACTCAACAATGTTTGAATGTGGAATATTATAATAATTATTTCCTGAAATACCAGAAAGATAGACTCTTATGCTTTCATCAGCATCCAGATCAAATTGTATTGAACTACTTTGATAATTAATGTCATTAACAGAGAATGAAGGTATCTCAATTGTTACTGAGTTGCCGAATTTTGCGGATAAAACATATTGCTCACTTACAGCATCAAAAGTAGACTTAGATTCGACTCCATCTGAACCAGTAACTAAAAGGTTTGCACCTAAAAGTGTATTCGCACTTTCATCTATAAGCGTTATACGGTATTCAACTTCTGCTAATGGTGTTACTTCATCCAAATACAAAGTAAACGATTCTTCAGAAGTTGCCGATTGAAAATATAAATCATTACCTGATAAGTTACTATTTGATTCAGGAATAAAATCTATTTCACCATCTTTATTCATGTCCAAATTTGCTCGAACGGGAATATTTAGAAACTTAGGCACAGTGATTTTATAAACGCCATTAACTTCGTCATAAACTGATGTATGTTTATATTTATTAGCTCTAGAGCTATTACCTGAATGTGAATAAGCGATAAATTCTAATGCTGATAAAGGTAAACCCGTTGTTTTGTTCATTACTGACACTTGCACATCACGACCTTCTGAAACTAAAAACTCTCCAATATCAGAAGGAGTATTAGCAGCATATGCATAGCCTGTATTAATAAAAAATGTGCGCGCTAGAAAGCTGTCATCACTACTTGAAATGATAAGTTCGATATCAGATCTAGCAGGAAGGTTTTCCAGCTTGAATTCACCGCCAGTAAATGCAAGATTTTCGTGAATAACTACGTCTGCCGCCACAACGGTAATATTAGCCGAAGGGATTTCGGTTTTATCAAACGCATTTAGTATTATACCTGTTAAGGTTACACTTAAGGTCTGATCAGTTGATTTATTATTTTCGCTAAGAATTTGATTTTGCGCTTCAATTGCCTGTACAACGCCATCATTACTATCGTTTTCAACTTCCAAACATGCGGTTAAAAAACAAATAGAGGCGCTTATTATTATTAGATTTACATACTTCAATTCAACATTCCTTTTAAAATTCAGAAGGAAATAATAAGTTAAACATTAGTTATTTCTTTTGATTCCCTTCAATAGAGTGAATATATTAACATAATGTTGAAGTAACGTTAATCATACTAATCATTAATATCATGATTTACTTATAAATAAATCATGATTAGAGAGGCTTTTGCTTTAAGTATTTTGCCAAGTGGAATCTCTTTATTTATATAAAAGTATGTATGATGCTTTCTTTTCTTTCACCTTAATAAAAAACATCATTTCAATATTACCGTAAAGAGAATGACTGAACTTATGCATAGAATTTGAAATTAATTTGTTAAAAAAATCGATATAGCTAACGGTTTATCCTCCCAGAATAACAATTGTAAATATCAATGTTAGAGTCGAGCGAGCCATAATCAATATATGATGCCATACATAAATTTCACAGTGACGTATTTTCGAGAGTGATTATGGGCGAGCCGATTTGAATCATTGACATACAAGTTTCACTATAGTCAAAAGTAGGTTTAAAAGTCGCATGTTAGCAATATGTAAAGTAACAGTGTTTATTATATAAATTCAATATGTTACTTTCTTTTCTGTTTTTTAAAATCAATAAAAGGTATTAAACAAAATGTTAATTAAAAAAATTATGACTCTAGGGTTTGTAATATTACTTGCTGGTTGTCAATCAACGCTTATGGAACCCGTTACTGAACAAGTATCCACAAATGTAGAACAGGGTTCATCTAGAGTCGTATTCATCCGTTCTGCTTTTGTAGGTCAAGCCATTCAAGCCTCTGTATTTGAAATCAAGGATGGAGTTCCTGAGTTTATTGGCATTAGCTCAAATGATACGAAAATTTCTTTTGATACAACTCCTGGCGAACACATGTTTATGGTCGTTGGCGAAAGTGCTGACTTTTTGAAAGCTGAGTTAACTGAAGGTAAAACTTACTACTCTGTAGTTTCTCCTCGTATGGGGTTTTGGAAGGCAAGGTTCTCTTTACACCCAGTAAGAAATACTGAAGCAACTAAGTTTAAGTATGATTCAAAAGAGTTTTTGGAAATGCAAACGGACAGCCATTTTGTTAAGTCTGGAGTTAAAGCCGAAGGTTGGGCGATTAAAAACGCAAACTCGATCAATAAAAAACTATCAAGTTACCTACCTAAATGGCAGGAAAAAGCTAACGTAAAACAACTTGAAGCGACGATCAATAAAGAAGACTTCCTACAATAGAAATAAAGCTAACAAAAAAACCGTATTATCTATTAGAAAATACGGTTTTTATTAAGAAAAAAAATTATTAAGCATTTCCGCACCAACTTCATAAGCATCTCTCTGCGGAAATCATTTAAATCGCCGTAAGCAAACACATTAATATCACAGCGACGGCATGTGAAATAGAGTGCTAGTCGTTCAGCCCTCTTTTGTTTCGCTGGCAAGCTGAGATCAAACAAGTAAACAATTTCCAAACCAATAATAATGATTCTCTGTAGCCGATCCCTTTCATTCTTTTAGCAGTAATTATTAGCAGAACAGTAATTCATGGATAAGTTAATAATTAAATGACGAATGACATTGTGTTTGAATGATTTTGAACTATCGTTATTTGTGCATCAGTAGGATGCACAACATATTTAATTCACATATAAGGATATTAACATGTCAAATACTACCCTTGGTTCGTACTCACCTTTTTCTGCCAAAATAAATACAGAAGATAAAGAAGTTTTCATTAATGCATTTGAGAAGTTTGTTGGTGTTAACTATGAACCTATTGCAGTTGCAAAACAGATTGTTGCTGGAGAGAATTATGCTTTTTTCTGTAACGCTACACCCGTTTATCCTGGCGCAACATCAAGCCCAGCAATGGTAACTATTTTTAAATCATTAGAAGGTCATTCAAGTATTACGCATATTGAAAAAATGCCATACTAATCAGATCTATATTATTTAACAAAGAAGTAAGCATTCGCTTACTTCTTTCATTTTTTATCTCATTTACACTTATGATTGACTAAGACATGAATAACTATGTTGAATTTGCAGTTGATTGTTTTTGATAAACGCCCATGAAAAGCGACAATCTCCGCCGTCCATAGCTCCGATAAAAATCAATCAAACAGTTTTTATTTACTACAGTTGAGCCGAAAAATAAAACAAGCTCAAAGCCTTAGCAATTTATTCCTAATATCAGTGTTATCATTAAATCAACAGATCTGATCCCTTTAATTACTCAGACGAGCATATTTTTAATAAACAAATAAAATAAATTAAATGTATTCATAAATTCATGGCTCCGCCATATACTGCATTATATTTTTAACTAGCAAGAGTAATTCATGAAAAATATACTTTGTTTGGGTGACTCAAACACTTGGGGTTATACACCCCTAAGTGGTACTAGATATTCAACAAATGAACGATGGCCAAGAGTTTTGCAAGTTAATTTAGGTGATAAATACCATATTATTGAAGAAGGGTTATGTGGCAGAACAATATCGAGTCATATGCAAGATAGATCTCAACGTAGTGGCCAAGAACTACTACCGGCAATACTTGAAAGCCATCGTCCACTTGACTTAATCATAGTTATGCTTGGTACGAATGACCTGCAGCACTGTTTTAAGCTGTCCGCGCAGGAGATTGCCAGTAACATAAAAAGTTTTTGTTTAATGATAAAAAATAATGAGTTTATAAGTCAGCATAACCCAGAGACAAAAATACTATTGATATCGCCAGCTCACTTAGCTGAATTGCCCATAGAAGATCAATACAGTTTTAAAGGCGGACAGCTAAAATCAAAGCAACTAGCAAAATATTATTTTCAGGTAGCAGCCGATCTACAGATAGAGTTTTTAAACGCTAACAATTTTATAAAAACAACAAATATTGACGGTATACATTGGACTAAGGAGCAGCACAAGAAATTTGGGGAAATACTTAGCACGACCATAAACAAAATATTCACGATTAATTAATGCAATAAGAGCAGCTGATTAATTAAAGTGTTTTACTCGAACAAACAATTAAACAAGATCCAAGCCGAAACATTTATTCCTGATTATCAGTGATTTCATTCAATTAAATCTACAGTTCTGCCCCCTTGATGTTAGTTCTCACCTACCCATTAATTTCACATTAATTCTAGCCTATTTATTATTCAGGCTTGGAATAGAACAAAAAACAGTCTACGATAGTAGTCGTAGAAGTAAGGATTTAACAATAAATATAAAAATACCCCTATAAAAGGACGATAAACAATGAAACGATTATTCATACTTATTTTGTTAACTATACCAAACATCGCTGCGGCTTTAGATAGCAATATATCTATTGGTAAGACCATAGAAATTGAGTCGAAAACCCTTAATGAAAAACGCATTATTCAGGTTCATTTACCTGAAGCTTATCGCAACGGAAACACTCGTTTTCCCGTTCTTTACCTCACGGATGGACCTGGACACTTCAGTCATACGGTAGGCACAATGAACTTTCTCGCTAATAATGGTCGCATCCCGCAGATGATCATTGTCGGTGTGGCAAATACGGATAGAACGCGTGATTTAACACCGAAAATATTAGTATCAAAAGACGAGCGATTTCAAAATGGTGGTGGCGCAGATAACTTTTTAAATTTTTTTGAGCAAGAATTGATCCCCTATATCGAAAAAAACTATCGTACTCAGCCCTATCGTGTCTTTAGTGGGCATTCATTCGGTGGGCTATTTGCCATAAATGCTTTCTTAACAAAACCAGAATTGTTTAATGCCTATATTTCAGTTAGCCCAAGTTTATGGTGGGACGATCAACGCCTAATAAATGATGCTAAGGTTTTTTTCAATAAAACAAAATCACTTGATCGTACACTTTTTGTCACCATGGCTGCAGAAGGCGATCGCATGATCAACCCATATAACGAATTCGTTAACGTGGCAAAAGAAAGTAAAGTTAAAGGTTTGATATTTGATAACAAAGAATTTGATGATGAAGATCATGGTTCAACCGTATTGCGTAGCCAGTATTTTGCCTTAAAACAAGTCTGGGATGGCTGGAATATGCCACGTGAGACATTTACCCAAGGCCTTACTGCGGTTCAAGGACATTATACAAAAATTTCGAAAAAATTTGGCTTTGATGTACAGGTACCTGAAGGATTAATTAATAACCTAGGTTACAACGCGTTAGGTGATAAAAAATTCGATAAGGCGATAGAAGTATTTTCATATAATGTCAAAATGTATCCGAACTCAGCTAATGTTTATGACAGCTTAGCAGATGCACAAGAAGCAAGTGGCGCCCTAAATAAGGCCTATGAAAATTATGCAAAAGCTTTGGAATTAGCAGAACCAAGTGATGCGAATAAAGCGATGTTTGAAAAAAACAAAGAGAGAGTCGCTAAGCTTTTACAGTAAAAACCAAAGTTGTTGGTGAATAAAGGTTAATTTAGTAGCGACATTGATTTTTATTAAATGTCGCTAAAATGAATATAAGTGCCTCTACAACAATATTGCTTATTGAAAACTGAACAGCTTGGAGTTTAACTCACTGTTTGGCGTCGCGGTGGCGACGGCACAGAAAGGGGAACGAACGCTCCGCTCCCCTTTCCAATCCCCAGAGCGCCCTGCACAGCAAAGCACTCCAACTTAATTTAGGTGAGATATTTATACCTGCCGATATTCGTCCATGAACAACGGCAGTCTGCGCCATCCATGGCTTCGATAAATACCGCACTTATCTAAATTAAGTTTCCGCTGCTGTGGAGGGATAAGGAGTTTGTTGAACTAGTGGTGAAAACTAACAAAAGATCAAAACAAACAAATGAGTCTATATTCACTACAGAAGAACAAAACACCAAGTCTGCTCCATTAAACGCCGGAATGCTGCCTAATATTCACGTATCACTGGCATGGATGCCAGTGAAAGCGCTGTTGGCACACGGAGGTGCAATCAGCGCTGGTACGTCGAGAATATTGGGCAGCATGGAGGAAACACGTTTAATGCAGCAGCGACGGGTGAGTCCAGAGAGGGTTCGTCGCTTAACCCTCTCTGGGTGTTGTCGGCACCCCGACGCCAAGCAAGTAAACTACCTGCAAGCCGTTAGGATAAATATCATCTATCACCGAACATTATAATTAACAATATAAAATTATCATGATCAATATATAAAATATTTAGAGAGGACAGGCTTCTTATTGAGCTCATCTACACTATATAAAAGAGAAACGCTCAATGAATTGCTAACAGTATCTTCAGAATGATTATGTTCTGTCGAAAAATGAAGATTTGAAGAGTTAACACTGCTGATACTAATTATGAGTGAAATATCAAAATTTACTTCACATGTAGTGTATGCCCACAAACGATTAACATCTTTTTTTAGCTCAATTATATTATAACTTTCAATTTCTATACTTTCAATTTGCTCTATATTTAATTCAAAAGAACTACCATTAGACAATTCAATTAAAGTTTCTTTTTCAACTAAATAATTAATTATTGAAACTTTAATATCTGGTATTTCTATTGATATTTGTTCTTTGAACAAAGAGATCAACGAGTTCTCTTGAGCAAGTAAATACTCTTTTAACTCAGGAATATTTGAATAAGTTTCGACATTTTTACGCTCCTCAAAAAAATCAATCCAATCACGATCCCCTGAAATTGCAATAGCTTCTTGCTTAAACAAATGTTTTTCAATCGCAAGTAATGATATAGCATCAGGAAATTCACTTTTCTTTTTAGCGCTAAATGGGGCTTTCGATTCAAAATACATATCCAAAACATTCCACAAATTCACAGACTCACTAACAATTATTTCTATATCAAATAATGAAATAAATGAGTTAAATTCACTCAAAGCCTTTTCTTTGGCTGTTTCAAAGTCCTTAATAGTAAAAGTTGGTAGTTCAAAAGATCGATGAAATAAAGGATTGTTTTGAAGTTTTCTTAAGCTTTGGAAGTGCACTTCAACTTGCCCTTTTATCCTTGACTCAACTTCTTTACGAGTTACGTCAGTAATTGCAATTTTATAAACTCCACTTTGAGGCAAAGATTTCAATTGATGAAAATGATAATGGTTAAAATCGTATTTTAATCTAACAAATACCTCAGTATCTAAAACAATTGTTTTAATTGACATTATAATTAAACTTCCATATAAATAATTATATTTATTAAAACACAAAAAACCCGCTAGTTAGCGGGTTTTTATTAAGAATTACAAATTAGAAGCGTTAGCCTACCAACCTGTTTTCTCTTTAAGTGCAACACCAATATCCGCTAAAGAACGAACAGTTTTAACACCAGCCGCTTCAAGAGCAGCAAATTTCTCATCAGCTGTACCTTTACCACCAGCGATAATCGCGCCAGCGTGACCCATACGCTTACCTTCTGGTGCAGTAACACCAGCAATGTAAGATACTACAGGTTTAGTAACATTAGCTTTGATATATTCCGCAGCTTCTTCTTCAGCAGTTCCGCCAATTTCACCAATCATTACGATTGCTTCAGTTTGAGGATCGTTTTGGAACATTTCCAATACGTCGATGA
>Ga0209396_1000324_pt1 | contig 59107 bp, 50 predicted proteins | sample GOMGulsemesocosm_6_FD_184638 | JGI IMG/M metagenome (GOLD analysis project Ga0209396, IMG submission 184638) | Methane-oxidizing microbial communities from mesocosms in the Gulf of Mexico - GOM8C Gulf of Mexico (SPAdes) (version 2) | ecosystem: Environmental > Aquatic > Marine > Cold seeps... | reverse complement strand
TAATACCGAAGACGCAGTTGAATTGACTTAAGGTTTGTTGGGCTGTGTTTTGAGGGGGTATAAAAGGTCGCGACTGGCCCTAAGCAATACGGAGTTTGCTTAGGGAAAGTGCTGGTAGAGCTTTGTTGAAAAGGTGTTTAACCGCTTTTACAACCGCTTTAACGGTATCTTTAATGGCCAATGCACGCATTTCTCTTGCACGGTTTTCGTAGTAGATAAAATCAATATTATTATCAAGTTTAGCGTAAGTTTCATTTGTTTGACTTAGGCCGAAAGGGGCTAAACTATCGTAAGTTGCTTTGTCCATTGTATTCTCCAAGTTGTGTGTTTTGTTGACATGTCTATAGTAAAAACTTCCGCTTAATTTAACAAAGTATCCTTTTTCACTTAATTGATGAGTTATTTTCACCTATTTAAAGATAGGTCGTTTTTTTTGTTAAAAAATATGCTAAAAATAAGAGGTTAACCTGGAATTTTAAAAGGCTACTGATCGATGGAGTTTGATATATTAACCGTTTACCGCCGCTAAATACCTTACGCTGCTTCGAAGCAGCTGCCCGTCATGGGAGCTTTATCAAGGCTTCCCATGAACTCTCTGTTACGCCATCGGCTGTCAGTCATCAAATTAAATCTTTGGAAGCGTTTCTGGGGATTGAGTTGTTTTTAAGAACCAAGCGAAAAGTACTCTTAACGGAAGCTGGGGCGGATTATTTAGAACCCATATCATCTATTTTCAGACAGCTAGACGAAGCCACGACCGACTTGATTAATCGCCAGTCATTAGGCGGTACGTTACGTTTAAGTGTGGCACCTGCTTTTTTATCGCGTTGGTTGATGCCCAGAATGGAGCGATTTCAGGATCAATATCCAGATGTACAATTAGAGCTCAACGCCTCATCTGGGCTGGTGGACTTTAGTGCAGGTGATATGGACATGGCGATCTATTTTGGAGACGGTAACTGGTCAAATGTTGAGAAAAAATTCTTAAGAAATTCAGCCTTGGCGCCTGTTTGTAACCCTAATTTAATCAAACCACACCAACCTATTCGTACACCGGCAGATATGCGCTTTTATCCGCTGCTTCATGTGGCGAAACGAAAAGAAGAATGGCATAACTGGCTTAAGCAGAACAGCCTAGAGCCTAAGTTGTTTAGGCGTGGTGTAATGTTTTCAAATGGTTCTTTAACCGCGGCAGCGGCGGCTCAGGGGCTTGGTATCGCATTGGCTGATCCTAGTTTGGTTGCGCCTGAAATTCATGAAGGAAGTTTGAAAATATTATTTGATCAACACTTAAAAACTCAGAGCGCGTTTTATCTGGTCAATCAGAAAGATCGTAAATTGTCTCAACCTATGGAAGCCTTTCGGACTTGGGTGATTGAGCAAATGACAGATGAAAGCGATTCAGAATTCTAATGTCAGTATTAATGCATAATTCATAGGCTTTTATGTAGAATATCTTGTTGATTTTGATAGCAAATTTGGTTTAAAAAACCATGACCTCAAGGGTAAAGGAACGTACTCTTGTGTAGATAAGATTAATGAACTATTGGGAGAAAAAAACATGTCACAACTTACTGTGAATAGCTACTTTGATGATCAAGTAAAATCCATTGCCCTAGACAACAAAGAGGGCGGCTCAACGGTTGGCGTTATGGCAGTGGGTAATTATGAGTTTGGAACATCACAGCGTGAATATATGACAGTGGTATCCGGTCTTTTGACCGTTAAGTTACCTGGCACTGATGAATGGCAGGATATTCAAAAAGGTGAAACCTTTATCGTTGAAGCGAATCAAAGTTTTGCAGTAAAAGTAGCAGAACAAACGGCTTACTTATGTCGTTATGAATAAAAGGTGTTAACGAGAATGTAAGACATAAAAAAATGCGCTCAAGGCGCATTTTTTTATGTCTTACATTTAGCTGTGAGGGGCATTAGCCCGCCACAACGTTAATTAGTAAGGTCAGTCTATCTCCCGGTTGAACATATTTCTGGCCGGTGACTTTAGGGTTCCATTTTTTGATATCGGCAATTTTAACTCTGAACTTACCGGCTACCTTAGCCAATGAATCACCTGATCTTATCGTATAGATGATTTTTTTAGTGACGCTTCTACCTGTTCGATTGACGCGCTTTTCACCTTTTAGCCAAACAACCAGTTTTTGTCCCGCAAATAAAGGATCTTTCAAACCCATGTTGTTCCAGCGAGCTAGTTGCTTTGAGGTTGTTTTATATTTCTGTGAGATTTTCCAGAAGCTATCGCCAGATTTAACAACATAATTGATTTTGATACGGTTTTGGCTAGGAGATCGATTCTGCTTGGCTAGCAATCTTTGATGAGAACTAAGGGTATAGCTCTCAATTTTGCTACCGGCAACGGGAATCATCAGCTGTTGTCCAACGCGAATCAAAGTAGACGACATTTTATTGACGTCTTGTAACACATTGACTGTGGTGTTGTGGTGTTTGGCAATAAGTGCCAGATTATCACCAGATTCAACGGTATAGCGAACCCATGTCACTCTCTCATCTGTGGGGATAGATACCAGTTTACTGCGAAAAGTTTTTGCTTTTGCAACAGGCATTAATAATCTATGAGGTCCTGTTGGAGATGTTGCCCATTGATTAAAACCAGGGTTTAGAAGGTAAACTTCATCAATGCTAATACCAGCCATATCGGCTGCTTGCGCAAGATCAATCTGGCCGCCTATATTGACAATTTCAAAATAGGGCTCGTTGGCCATTGTTCTTAGCTGATAATTGTACTTTTCAGGATTTTTGAAAAGTTTACCCAGTGCTAATAATTTTGGTACATAAGCACGGGTTTCTTTAGGAAGGTCTAGTGACCAGAAATCGGTTGCTTTACCGGCTTTCTTGTTACGTCGAATGGCTCGAGAAACCGTCCCTTCCCCTGAGTTATAGGCCGCAAGGGCATGTAGCCAGTCTCCTTTAAACATTCTGTTTAAACGTGTTAGGTAGGCGATGGCGGCTCGTGTTGAGCTGACAATGTCACGACGACCGTCATACCACCAATCTTGATCCAAGCCATACATTCTGCCTGTTGAAGGGATGAACTGCCAAGGACCTGATGCGCGGCCATGACTATAGCCAAAGGGGTCAAATCCGCTTTCAACAATAGGAAGTAGTGCAATCTCTAACGGTAGATTCGCTTTTTCTAGCTCTTCCACGATGAAATATAAATAACGAGACCCACGACGAGAGACACGATCAAGGTAACTAGGGTGTGAGACGAACCATTTTAGCTGGCTCGAGATTCTGGGTTTATTCAACTCTAAATCAAGTGAAAAACCAGATTGCATTCGTTGCCAAAGATCAATCGGAGGCAGAGGCTCCTCAACGACCTCTTCGACAATGACTGCAACTACTTCAGGCACTTCTTCAACCACTTCGACTTCAATAACCTCTTCGGGAAGAGGGATGTCATCAATAGCAGCGGGTAATAAGGCCACATCATTCGATTTTAAAGGGAAAATCAAGACGTCATCAGTTTGAGTGCTTAAATTAGTATCAAGCACTTCCTTCTCTATATTATCAGAAGCGGGCTGGACGGCATCGATTAGGTTATTTTCTACTTGATTCTTTTCACTGGTTAACGATTGACAACCTGTTAATACGAAACAAAATGTAGCTGCAATAAAAGTTTTATTAATCATTTAATCATTTTAATTTGGCAAATTTCGACACATTTTATAGAGCAAACCACTCAGGTCAACTAAAAGCTGTCTTTTGCTCGACGTATTTGGGCAAATTTATCTTCTATTGAACTGGCTACTTCTTGATCTAACTGTTTTGCAGCACTGATTGATACCTGTTCAATGTGGCTACGTAAAAAGGGATTAACCTCTTGTTCTATTGAAATTTTTGTGGGAATTGTTGGAAGGTTTTGTGCCCTTAGGTCTCGGCATTCTTGGTTGTATTTCTGAAGATTTTTATTATTTTCTTCAAGGGAGAGGGCAAAAGAATAATTTGCTAAAGTATATTCATGGGTACAGTAAACAAGCGTCTCTTTCGGCAGTTTTGATAATTTTTGCAAAGATTCATGCATTTGTTGTGGGCTGCCTTCAAATAATCGGCCGCAACCGCCTCTGAATAAAGTATCACCACTAAACAGAATCGGGCTGTCATTTATATCATTAGCAAAATAGCAGAGATGATCTAAGGTATGGCCTGGGGTTGCGATGACTTGAAACGCCGTCCCAAAAATGTCGATAGTGTCACCATCCACTAAACTTTGATCTATCAATTTAACTAACTGGGCAGGACCTGCAACATGACAGCCATAGTGCTTTTTAAGTTTAGCCACACCACCGGTATGATCAGAGTGGTGATGAGTGATGAGAATACCTGCCAAATTAAGCGCATGAGCTTCGAGATATTGCATGACAGGTTTTGCATCGCCAGGATCGACAACCCAAGCATGTGAACTATCTTTGTCGGTCAAAATCCAGATATAATTGTCGTTAAAGGCTGGAATGGGATGAATCAAAATAAATCTCACTTTTCAGGTGTCAAAAGGGGCGTACTATTTTCCTATTCAGGTTTTTACCTTAGAACAGGGTAATATTACAAGTCAGCAGAGTAAATTGTATGGCGGACAAGCAAGTTAGGCAATTTTTCCAGCAATGGTACCAATCTGAACTCGGTCAAAATGTGTTAAAACAAGAGACAGAATTGTTAGAGCGACTATTGAAGGAAAGTGTTGGTTATTATCTTTTGATGCAAAGCCCTTTAAAACAGCTTGAGCTTTCTAATAAGTTACTCAGAACTCAGTTAATGCTAGCGCCCTGCTTAGAGCTGGGTGCGCCGGATAATATCATTGTTGCTAACTCCCATGAGTTGCCCGTTGAGTCTGACGGCATAGATGTCCATATTTTACACCATACACTTGAGTTGTCAGATGATCCTCATGGGGATTTACGCGAAGCCGCTAGAAGCTTATTACCCAGTGGTAAATTGGTTATTGTTGGTTTTAATCCATGGAGTTTATGGCGTAGTAGGCAAGTTTTTTCTAGTCGCAGTTATGCGCCCTGGTGCGCAAAATTCATCGCGGTTAAACGGCTAGAAGATTGGTTGAAAGTAGCAGGATTAACCTTAGAAAGTACCGATTACCTATGTTATTCACCGCCATTTAAGTCAGCAGCATGGCAAGCAAGATGGCAACCAATAGACTCATTGATGTCTATGTCAAAGTTAGCGTTGGGGGGTGTTTATGTGATTACAGCCACTAAACAGACCCATAGATTAATTCCACAAAAACCTCGTTGGCGTCGTGCCTCAGTCAGAGTGTCTTCCTTAAGAAAGCCAACAGCGAAAGAGATAAAACAGTGAAAAACGTCGTAATTTATACAGATGGTGCATGTAAAGGAAACCCAGGCCCTGGCGGTTGGGGTGCTTGGATCACGTTTGGTGAGCATGAAAAACGATTATGTGGTGGTGAAAGTGACTCAACCAATAATCGCATGGAATTAAGTGGCGCGATTGAAGGCCTAAAAGCGCTGACTGAACCCTGCAAGGTGACGCTTTATACTGACTCCTCCTATGTTCAAAAAGGCATTACACAATGGTTAGCCGGTTGGAAGAAAAAAGGTTGGAAAACTGCGGCTAAGCAACCGGTAAAAAACAAAGACTTATGGCAAGCCCTAGATGATGAGTGCCAGCGTCACGAAATTGAATGGAAATGGGTTAAAGGTCATGCCGGCATAAAAGGTAATGAAATTGCCGATGAATTGGCCAATCTTGGTATAGAGAAGATAAGAGACTAATCATGAGACAGATCATTCTTGATACGGAAACAACCGGTATTGATCCTAGGCAAGGCCATCGGATTATTGAGATAGGTTGTATTGAAATGGTGGATAGGAAGCTCACCAAAAATCATTTTCATGTCTATATTAATCCAGACCGTAAAGTTGAAGTTGAAGCATTTCAAGTGCACGGTATCAGTGATGAGTATCTTGCAGATAAACCTCGATTTCATCAGGTTGCCCAAGAGTTCTTGAACTTTATTCAAGGGGCTGAATTAGTCATTCATAATGCCCCCTTTGATGTTGGCTTTATTGATCACGAGTTTAGCTTGTTGGGAAATATGCCCAAAGTGGCAGATGTGTGTACTGTTTTTGACACCTTGGCGTTTGCTAGAAGTAAGCACCCAGGTCAAAAAAACAATCTAAATGCGCTCTCTAAACGATACGGTATTGATACTTCCCACCGAGAGTTGCACGGGGCGTTATTAGATTCAGAGATTTTGGCTGATGTTTACCTCTTAATGACAGGTGGACAGACGACTTTAGGTTTAGGGGGGGAAGAGGATGACATCTTAGGCTCCTCTGGTTTAAACATCAGACGATTAAGTCCAGATAGGCCTATGTTAAAAGTATTAAAGGCAACGGATGCTGAGCTTGAAGTACATAATGAAAGGCTCGATTTGATTGCCAAAAAAGCAGGTAAAGTCTTGTGGCGTGATCTCTAGGGGTTAGTAGGTATTAAGGGGCTCACGTGTGCCTCTAAACTATATTGTGTTAAGTATGCATATTTGGTTACGGCCTGCTTGTTTGGCCTGATAGAGTGCTTTGTCTGCGGCTTCAAATAAATGGTTAATATCAGATTGAGCAATTTGCGAACCTTTTAGATGAGCCATACCAAAGGTTGCCGTTAAAGTAAATTGAGCATCACTTTCTAAGCTGAAGGTGGTTTGCTCAAGAATAAACCTCACTTTTTCGAGTAAAAACTCACACTCACTCTGAGTTTTGTGAGTGAAACAAATAATAAACTCATCCCCACCAAAACGACCAATAATATTCTCGTCACCTAAGTTTTCGCTAAGGATGCAAGCAAAACGCGTTAAAGCCATATCGCCAGCACGATGCCCTAAAGTGTCATTAATACCTTTAAAGTGGTCAAGGTCGCAAATACAAAGATGGAGCGCCTTTTCAGCTTGACCATGTTGAACCAACGCTTGATCAAAGAGCTCAAAAAAGTAGCGTCGGTTTATTAACCTAGTCAAAGGGTCATAATGGGCATAGTAGTTAATCTCATGGGTGGCTGCATCACGGCTTTTCATGATTTTAAAAATCATGAAAAGTAATAAAGCACCCAGTAAAAAAGAGCTGAGGCTTAACATTAAGGTGCTTTTGATTACTTGATTTTCATGTAACTCGACTTCCTCTGCTGAGGCTTGGGTGAAGCGTTGTAAATCATCTCTTAATTTAATTAATTCACGCCTTAGTTCGATTTCTTCATTATTAAGCAGTGTCATTAGTGCGGGGTGATGGTTACCGTTATTACTCTTAAGCGATTCAATCATATCAATGACTTGATAATGGTATTGAGAGTGTTCTAGGGTGATTTTTTTGAGTGTATTGTTTACTTTTTGCATCTGAATTCGCATAACATCTCTTCCATCCTTCACCATGGGTTGAATGAAAACGATTAATTCAGAAATCGTTTCTTCAAATTTTTGGCCACTTCGTATAAAGCTCCACTCCAGGGTATCGAGAACAACGAGCCTATGATTCTGATTCAGTGTATTTAGTTTTTCAATCAATAATGTTTGTTCAAACTGACGATCGATAAGCGGTAATAACTGGGAGATAAGGGGTAAATCACGATTCGCCACATCATAAAATTCATGTTTGATTTGCTGCATCTTGAAGAAAGAAAAGGTGCCATTAATAATGATCAATAGGGCAATGATAAAACTCAGAATAAAAATGAGGCGATTACTTTTTTTATAATTAATCATGGTATTGAGAGTGTCACTTAATGGTTATGACGAGCGATTGATTACGCTGATAAGTGAGTATTTTATTACTCATGCATTAAATTCAATTTAGCACAGCCTTAGGTCGATGGCAGTAATTCAAATAGGCGTTTTAGAGCGGTTTTAATGACAGGACAAAAATTACGAATAGTAAACGTTATGAAGGCTAATCTTTTAGGTGTAGAGGAGGGCAATAAAGGCCTCTGGCTAAAGGGGAAGCAAGAGGCCTTTTTAGGGTTTAGAAGAAACGTTTTAGTTCAACTTGAATGTAATCATCATTACGTAATGCGTAAGCGCTATCGTCTTGGCTGGTATTAGCAAATAAACGAGCTTGTGCTTCAAAAGACCAATCATCATTTAGTCGACGACTCGCTTCCAAGCTAACAAATTGGCTTTGATTATCAAGGTCAAAACTCATACTAGAGATGACTTCTGTGCCCTCAATATCGTTTAATACCCAACGTGTTCCTAGAGCTAAATCATTTTGAGTGGCTGTTGCTTCATCGCCATGCCTATCATCAAACTGATACTCAACAAACAAACCTAAATCTGTCACAGAGTCACTGATGCCAACATAGGTATATTCAAAACCACCGACACCCGCGGTATTCCTATCCTCATCTTCATATTTAATAGAAATACCTTCAAATTTGAGTAACCAGTCGCCATAAATCGCTTGTACATCCAAACCTGTCTGTTGGATTTGAGCGTAGTATGGTGCCAACCCTGTTACTTCATTACTTGAATTACTAATGGTTTGATATTGTGGGTCCCTTGAGGTTCCCACAAACTGACTGACGCCCACGTCCCAATCCCCATAGACTTGCGTCCATCTAGCCGCAAAATCAACATGGTCTTGGCCTTTAGATGACTGATATTTAGCGGCATCAGCATCTACGGGTAACGCACTTCTTAAACGGCCATCAGTACCTGAAAAAGTACGCTCGCGAAAACCAAACAGAGCGAAGGCTTCAAATGTCCCCCAATCCCTTTCCATCAGAAGGCTTAACATGGGTTGGCCTAATTTATCCTCCCCATCAATGTTCTCAACACCATCGTCCTGATTGATGATATCAACCAGGTGTAAGGTCTCAGTAACACCCCAAAATACTTTTCTGACACCGGCATAGACTTCATAGTCGTCATAACCACGCCAAGCATAAAACTCACGAATATCTAAATGGCTGCGTTCGCTGTCCTGATCGTCATAACGACCAAAACCTGTGGCAACAAATCGTCGGTTGCCATCATCCCAATCTTTGTAATATTCAATGTTAAAGGCGGTTGAATAACTGTCATCATCTTGGCCTGAATAAAGAGCATCTTGCATAAAGTAACGTGACTCAAGTGCCACATAACCTGTTAATTCACTCGTACTGTCGTCATACTCATCAGCCATTAAGGCTGATGAGTAATTTAGAGGTAGTAAGGTGGCAAGAGTGAAGGCGAAAGCAGATTTCTTTATTGCTAACGTCAAAGGTTTCAATCTCATCATTGTTATCTCAGACCTCACTTATTTGGCACGTGCTAAGCTGTTTTTGGTGAAATCTTTTTCACGAAAACCGTTAGAAAAACTCCAACCTTCGTAGTTAAGTTCAGTCGACTTACCGGTTTGATGATTGATCATCATCCAGTTATCAGCACGCCAAAATTGATCATTGTATTGCTGATAGTTTTTCAATGTCAGGGTTTTTAATAAATCCGCTTTACGATCATAGTAATCGACTTTAAACGCACGGTACTCTTGAGTATCTATCCAAACATTTTGCACTGAATAACCCGACTTTGGATCGACAGGATCTCTCTCGATAACGTAGTGGTCACGACCGTCTAGTGTTTCATTTCTGAGGTATTTATAGGTGTATTTCTCCACTTCCTGGGATGAAATGTCCTCAAAGGCAAATTCACTGCCCATAAATGGGCCTGATTTATTGTTTGAAGAAATACGTTTTACCCTTTTAAGTGCTGGCAAATACAACCATTGATCATCAGAGCTGGCTTTATGGGTAAAGGATAAAAAAGCGGTCCCTTTCACATCCCTTGGATTATCAAATATTATCAGGGCTTTATCGCCATCATTGGCCTGTTCTAAGGTCTTACTGCGCATACGACGAATGCTTTCTTCACCGTACTTGTTCCTTAAAATCATTGTCATCTTAGAGGCGTTGTCAGCAAAACCGACATCTCGCTTGTCTGCTTCAATGGCAATGTTCAAGCCTTTTTGCTCTGCTTGGCTTAAATCGGCAGCGATAACGAGTTGACTGCTCAAGATAAGACCACCGGCTGTCACCAAGGTGCTCAATGTGTTCTTGATATTTAAAATAGTATTCATTTTTTTCACCTTAGTTAGTTGGGGTCAGGTTCGGATTGACTAGGCTGCTATCACCTTCGGTTTTGTAAGCCTTTTTATCGAGCTTTAATAACAAGACAGGTAGTAATAAGAAGTCAGCAATCAGCGCCATAAGAATGGCTATCGCTGTGAGTACTGCCATATTTGCATTCATACCAAAGGAGGATTGTGCCAACACACTAAAGCCGGCAACCAGAATGATGGAGGTTACTATGATGGCAACACCAACCGAAGAGAATGCATAACGAACGGCTTTCTCAGCCGATAATCCTTGGCGTCGTACTCTTAGGTATTTACTTAAGAAATGGACAGTGTCATCCACCACAATGCCTAGGGCCATCCCTGTTACCATGGAAACCGCAACATTAACTTCTCCCACTAATATGCCCCAAAGGCCAAACGCAAGTGCTGCGGGTAATAGGTTAGGGATAAGGCTCAGGAAGCCTAATTTGACACTGCGAAGTGCGATACCTATGAGTAAAGAGATAAGGATCATTGCCACCCCAGTACCCACTAACATACCCTGAATATTTCGGTCTGCTATGTAAGAGAACATAATGGCAGGGCCGACACCGTAAGCCGTGATTTGAGCATTATCTTGCAACCATTGGGTGCCGCGTTCAGCGATGCCTTTTAATTGCGTTGATCCCATATCATTCAAAGAAACGATGATTTGAGTCGCAGATTTACTTACGTTAATTTGATTATTCAAATCCAGGCCGTAAGGGAGAGACAGCTCATAAAGTAACAGGTATTGAGCTGCAAGCTCGGGATCTTGTGGCAAACGATAGTAACTTTCATCATCATTATGAAGGTTCATATTGAGACGTTTGAAGGTGTCCGAAATACTGTTTACGTGTCTAACTTCAGGTTGAACACGTAGCCATTGGGTAAAGGCATCCAGTTTCGCTAGGAAAGCGGGGTTACTTATGCCGTTACTCTCACCACTATCAAGTGAATACTGAAGCTGATAAATACCGGTTAACTCATCACTCACGAAGTCTGAGTCGACTCGAAAGTCTTGAGTCTGGTCAAAATAACCAATGAAGTTATCTTCTAAGCGGTTCATTTGAATCGCACTGACTAGAACAATGGAAATTAACCCCGAACCAATCAAAATTTTTCGTTGGTTTGCAATCACATATTCAGCTAGCTTATCCATGCTTGAGCCAATGGATGTACTGCTCTTAGTCGCTTTAGCGGGTAAGATTGCCATCAAAGCAGGTAATAAGGTCACAGACAAGAAGAATGCCATCATGACACCCACAGCCGTGATATTACCTAAGTCATGAAACGGCGGCGCATCACTGAAGTTCATTGATAAGAAGCCAATCGCAGTGGTAACCGAGGTGAGGAAGACGGGACCTAGATTGACTTGGATACTGTCTCTTAGAGCCTCGAGTTTAGAGAGCCCATTACGCATATTCGCAAACATACTCACTAAAATGTGAATCGAGTCGGCGACAGCCAGAGTCATAATAATAGTGGTAGCGGATGCGGATGGCGGGGTTAACTGAATGCCAAAATGACCAGCAAAACCCATACCTGCCATCATGGATAGCATGATAACGACCACGGCACTAATGGTGGCACTAATAGACCGAACCAATAGGTACATGATGGCAATAATTACCAAGTACATAATAGGTACCAGGGTCGACATGTCATTCATGGTTGATTCAAAGAAGGCATTAGAGAGCATAACCATGCCTGTCAAACGTACTTTTACATCGTATTTTGATTCAATTTCAAGTGCTAGAGCGCGTGCTGCATTAACGGCTTGAGGCGCTTCATCAAGTGATTTTTGAGGCATTTGAAAGGTGATATTAACACCCGATACGGTACCTGCTTTATTGACAATACGATCTGCTAATAAGGGTTCACTAAGGGCAACTTGTTTTAGCAGTTGTAAGTTAAGTGCATCAATGTTCTGAGCACCACTAACAAGGTCTTCTACGATAAGATCGTCATCCTCTGCGTAGGTATGCTGGAAGTTACTGACAGAATCAACACGTAAAGCAAAAGGAAGTAACCAAGACTTTTCGGTTAATTCTTCTACTGCGCTGAGGACATTATTAGAGAAGGCGTTGTCATCATTTGATTCAATGGCAAATAAAATGTTGTCAACTTTGGTATAGGTGCGTTGTAGTTGTTCAAACTCCTGCAACTGAGGATTGTCTTCACTAAAGAAAACACGGTAATCATTATTAAAGGCTAATAACCTAGCGCCACTGGCAATCAATAACGTAATCATGATTGAGGTAATGAGTACGGGCCAGCGGTTTCGAATAAGCCAGTCCGCATAACGGCCTGCCCAATCTGATGTTTTCTGTGAAGGTTGCATTTTTGTTGCTCCTACAAAGCAGTTAATGTAGATTAAACCAACCGCTCGGTATGTGATTGATTATAACAATCATCCCGACCGTTCGGTATGTGGTTGGTTAAATAAAAACACCAAGAGGTGTTTTTAAAAAAGGGAATTTTGTTTGTTAAGGATTAAGCTTTTAGCGTTCTCAAATATTCGATGAATGCTTCATGCAGTTTCAACATGCACTCAGTTGAGCGGCAACTTTTTACTATGCTGCCAATTCCTTGAAAACTTGAAATAATAAACCAAGCCGTTTGTTCGACTTTTAAATCAGCTTTGAGCTGTTTGTTTTCGATACCTTTTTCTATGGCCGTCATTAATAAATCGCAATGGGCTTTATACATACTAGAAGTACATTGCTGAAAGCCTTCATCAGTGGCTGACATTTCTTGTGAAATACTATTAACGGGGCAACCTTGTTCAATATCATTCATAGAACAGTGTTCTTCAAAGCCCGCTAACATAAGACGAATGCCTTCCACCATATCCGGATGGGAAAGCGCGGTACGCCAAAACGTTAAATACTGTTCTGCATAGATTTCATCAAAAACGGCGTAGCCTAATGCCTGTTTGTTGGCAAAATGATGATAAAGAGCGCCTTTAGAAACTTCTGCTTTTTCAAGAATTTTAGATAGGCTGGCAGCTTTAAAACCATACAGACGCATCTCTTCAGCGGACACCTCTAGCAGGTGACGACGGGTTGCTTCTGAATCACGAGTGTTGGACATAAAATAAACCTATACCTTGAATAAATTGAAGTTTACAAACCGATCGGTCGGTTTGCAAGTATTAAATTATCAAAACATCATAAAAAAAGTTAACTTATTGTTTTTAGGTGTCAGAAATATGGCCTATTAAAAACCTTAAAATAGTGAAATTGAACCTGAGTAGGGCGGGGTTGTAATGAGGAGAATTCAGCTATAAAAAGGCTACTCAGCCCATCAGGTATAGGCGTAAGTAGCTTAAATGCGAGAAAAGGATGGGAGTACCCTTTCTCGGTAAATTAAAATAGGTTTCTTAATTATCTTTCGACAGCTTTGGCTTCGTTAAGCTGATTTTTCTTAATGATAGATTCATAGTAACCTGCGAATGTTGGACGTTTAAAATGCTTGCCATCCCCAGGTTTTGCCAATAATTCGCCTTGATGCCAGGCAAGGTTGCCGTTACAAATAGTCGAACTCGCACAGCCATTCACCGTCATGCCTTCAAAGATATTAAAATCAATATTAGACATCTGAGTATCAACAGACAGGGTTTTACTGGCTTTAGGGTCCCAAATGACAATGTCAGCATCAGAGCCCACAGCGATGGCGCCTTTTTGTGGATAGATATTAAATATCTTAGCGGTATTGGTTGATGTGATAGCAACAAATTCGTTGGCGGTTAATTTACCTGTATTCACCCCTTTCTCCCAAAGTACGGCTAAGCGCTCTTCCACGCCAGCCGTCCCATTTGGGATCTGAGTGAAATTGTCTTTGCCCATGGCTTTTTGCTCAGCACAAAACGCACAATGGTCTGTGGCTGTGGTCTGTAATGTACCGGATTGAATGCCTTTCCAGAGCGCGTCCTGATGTGCTTTAGGCCTAAAAGGTGGGCTCATAACATGAGCTGCTGCTCGACCCCAATCAGAGTCCTGATACACACTATCATCAATAACTAGGTGACCTGCTAGGCATTCACCATAAACCGTATGACCTGCATTTTGTGCATATTGAATCGCATCAACCGCTTCCTTAGTAGAAACATGAACGAGATAAAGCGGTGCACCTAGGGTTTTTGCAATACTGATGGACCGGTTAGCGGCTTCACCTTCAACGGAAGAGGGACGCGAAAGCGGATGGGCTTCTGGCCCGGTTATGCCTTGTTCTAATAGTTGCTGTTGTAGGTGGTAAACCAACTCACCATTTTCGGCATGAACGGTAGGCATGGCGCCAAGTTCTAAACAACGGCTGAAACTGGCAACCAGGATATCATCCGTGGCCATAATGGCATTTTTATAAGCCATAAAATGTTTAAAACTGTTTACACCATAATTTTGAGTTAATTCTGCCATCTCCTCTTTGACACTGTCATCCCACCAAGTAATGGCAACATGAAAACTGTAATTTGAGTGAGATGATTGGGCCCATTCATCCCATTGATGATAGGCCTCAATTAAAGATTGCTGCGGGCTGGGTATGACAAAATCAATGATGGACGTTGTACCACCGGCTAAGGCAGCAGCCGTACCTGCTGAAAAATCATCTTTGGCGACTGTTCCCATAAAAGGTAATTGCATATGCGTGTGAGGATCTATGCCTCCGGGCATAATATATTTGTCAGTCGCATCAATGATCTGGGTATTTTCATCCGTTTCTAGTTGCTGTCCTATTGCCGCAATTTTGCCATCTTTACAATAGACGTCTGCTTGATAGCTAATCTCATGAGTAACGACTGTGCCGCCTTTAATCAATAGTGACATGGCTTTTCTCCCTAACAGAGTTTTTATAATAAAAGTAAGGCGTCTATGTCATGATTGAGTAGACGCCAAAGTTAATGTGAATAATTTTAAGACGCGGTAGCGCCACCTGAAACGGATTCATCTTGTTGCTGACCGGCAACAAAATAATAAATAATGGCGCCCGAAATTGCGCCAGTGAACCAGCCATATGAATAGAACCAGGTGATAACATCAAAGCTTAATGAGACAACGGTTAATGCAACTGGAATACAAAATGCGATGAATCCAGCACTATTAAATAAGGGATATTGTTTGTTTTTGCTATAGAGGGAAACTAAATCAAGTTTCTGGCGTTTGATTAAGAAATAATCCACCATCATGATGCCTGCAATAGGGCCTAAAAGGCTTGAGTATCCCAGTAGCCAGTTTGAATACATACTTTCAACACTGACATCAGAAACAATCCAGCCCATTTTTTTCATTAATTCCCAGCCCATTAATAAGATACCAATGACACCAGTGATCAGAACACCACGGGTATGATTAATGTATTTAGGCGCAATGTTTTGAAAGTCATTGGTAGGGGAAACTACATTGGCAGCAGTGTTAGTAGACAGGGTGGCAATGATGATTAACACCATGGCAATAGCGACCCATACTGGGCTGTCAATTTTACCAATCAAACTAATAGGGTCTGATACCGTTTCACCCACTAGATTGACTGATGCTGCGGTTAATACCACACCCAAGGCCGCAAAGAAGAACATGGTGATAGGAAGGCCAATAACTTGACCAATAATCTGATCCTTCTGTGATTTCGCATAGCGGCTAAAATCGGGGATATTCAAGGATAAAGTGGCCCAAAAACCCACCATGGCGGTTAGGCCTGCAAAAAAGTAACCCCAAAATCCTGCATCAGCGGGTCGATTTGCCGGAATGGCAAGGACTTCGGTAAATGAAACCTTGTCACTGGCCCAATACATCAAGCCTAAACCCACAAGCAATAATAATGGTGCAGATAAGGTTTCCAACCATTTAATGGATTCCGAACCCTTAATAACGATAAAAATATTTAACGCCCAGAAAATGAAAAAGCCGATCACTTCACCGACTGATCCAAGGCTTGCCCAACCATCAGAAATGGATGAAAACAACAGGTGAATGGCTAAACCACCAAACATGGTCTGAATGCCAAACCAACCACAGGCAACCAAGCCACGTATTAAACAGGGTACGTTTGAGCCAACAATGCCAAAGGAGGAGCGCAATAATACAGGGAAAGGGATACCGTACTTGGTACCGGCAAAGGCATTTAATGTGAGCGGTAATAATAAAATGATATTGGCAAATAATATGGCGAATAAGGCTTCACTTACCGATAGTCCAAAATAGGCGGTTAATACGCCACCTAGCGTATAGGTTGGAACACAAATCGCCATACCAACCCAAAGCGCGGCGATATTCACTTTATTCCAGGTTCTTTCTTTTATTTTTGTCGGTGCAAGGTCGGCATTATAATAATCACTGTTTTCTAAATCTGTATCGACTTCTAACTCGTAAAACTCATCCACTTTTACTGATTTACTGGACATGACGCTTACCTCTTATTTTTTTTATTGGGTGCGAAGAAAAAGTGACTGTATTGCAGTAGCACTTTTCCAGTTGGCTAATAACCTAGGGCGTAATAGAAGCAGAAAAACCTCTTATTAAACCACTTTGATTTGTTAACTTGGTCATACTATCGTTTCAGTCTAATGGGCACTTTATTTAGGTTAAAGTGCCCTCATGCGTTACGCTTTTGCTGCAGCAATTCTATGGCTTGCCTCAAGCATGGTGTGCAAGAGCACATTGGCTCCAGCTTCGCATTCTTCTAGGGTGGTTGATTCAGCTTCGTTATGACTAATGCCATTTAAACAGGGTGTAAATATCATACCGGTGGGAACGAGGTCCGCCATATAACAGGCATCGTGACCTGCGCCAGCATAAATATCCATATGAGAATATCCCAGCATTTGAGTGGCTGCTTTCACATCATCAGAGGCATTAAACTCAACGGGGGCAAAGTACCAGAAGGGATCGACATCGATTTCAATATTGCGCTCTAGGGAGACCTGTTTACAAAACTCGAGAAGTTCTTGATGCATTTTTTCTAATACATCAGGGTCCGGATTTCGTAAGTCAGCACTAAAGCTGACACGGCCAGGAATTGTATTGCGAGAATTAGGGTAGACATCCATATAACCGACTGTCCCTAAGCCATTTTCATGACGGTTAGCAATCTTTTCCATCTCACTGACAATTAATGCACTGGGCAGTAAGGCGTCGAGCCTTAGGTGCATAGGTGTGGTACCTGAATGGGATTCACGTCCTTGAATTTTAATATTATACCAGCGGATGCCTTGTCCTAAACGGACCACACCTATGCTTTTATTTTCATCTTCAAGAATTGGGCCTTGTTCGATATGAGCTTCAAAAAAAGCGCCAATGTGTCGGCTCCCCGGTTCGTCTTCCCCTTTGTAACCAATACGTTCTAATTCATCCCCTAAACGAATGCCATTTACATCTGTTTTATTGAGCTCGGTTTCTAAATCAAAGCGGCCAACATAAACACCTGATCCTTGCATTGCTGGTTGAAAACGAGAGCCTTCTTCGTTGGTCCAAACAGAAAATTCCATGGGAGTGGGCGTTTCTATATTGTTTTCATGTAGGGTTCTGAGTACTTCTACGCCGGCTAAAACGCCAAACACACCGTCAAATTTACCACCTGTTGGCTGGGTATCAAGGTGGCTTCCTGTCGCGACAGCAGGTAAATCATTATTTTTACCCGGGCGCTTAGCAAACATATTGCCCATTTTATCAATGCTTAAGGTGCAGCCAGCGGTTTCACACCAGGAAACAAATAAATCGCGAGCTTGACGGTCAAGGTCTGTGCCTGCAAGACGATTACACCCGCCTTTTTCAGTGGCGCCTATTTTTGCCATCTCCATTAAACTTTGCCATAAACGATCACCATCCACTCTCAGATTCTTCATCTATATTTCCTTTTCGGCTTATTGTTATTGTCATTTACTGCTTTGATTTGGTTATACAAAGCAGGTATTGATCAGCGAGATTTAGTTCACTGACTGATGCGTCTGTTGGTTGGGGCATCAGATTTTGACTTTAATCAAAAAATTTACCAAATGGTCAAAAATCTAGATAAAAAAAACAACCTTAAAGATTGTTTTAGATACCTGTCACCCTTTCCTTAAACCTTAGTATTTAAATAATTGATTACGGGCTCATTAAAATTAAATGTTCTATATATTTCTGCGATTTTAATTGCCTTCACTTTAATAGAACGATAATTACTCTATTGTTGCAATATAATTTTATAAATTTCAAATGATTTACCTTTAGTTAATCTATTACTTAATTAAACCCATATTAAAACTATTTAAGTTAACAATAATAACGCTTTTTACTTTTGAAACTTGCCTCTCTTGTAGGGCGCTAACCTAGGTATTTCACTTCTTTGGGGGCTTTGCTTATGGTATGTTTAGCGCCATTACGTATATCAGTCCATGATTTTAAGGCATTTAGTTAGATGAAAACAAAAGCTCCACGTAAGCCTTCTAGTAATCGTGTATTACTTGAGAATCGAATTCTACGTGCCGCTGAAAAAGCGTTTGCAACGAAAGGGTTTAGTGGCACCTCTATGGAATCAGTGGCTGAATCTGCTGGAATCTCAAAACAAAATCTTATTTACTACTTTTCTTCTAAAGAAGCGCTTTACCATAAGGTGCTGCAAGTTATCTTGGATTTATGGGTTGAGAAGATGGTTTTTAGTGATGATGAAAATGCATCCCCTAAGCAGGTAATTGAATCTTATATCATTGAAAAACTTGCACTTTCTAGAGATTATCCAGACGCCTCTAAAGTTTTTGCGCATGAAATCATTAATGGTGCACCTGTCTTAAAAGATTATATGGTGAGTCATTTAAAACCCCAGTTTGAGAGAGATGTTCAGTTAGTAAAGCTGTGGATCTCTAAAGGTTTGATTGACCCTGTTGAACCCGAGCATTTGTTTTTTACCATCTGGGCATCGACTCAGACGTATGCTGATTTCTCGATTCAGATACAGCTCTTAATGGGCAAATCTAAGTTAGATGCGGATGATTTTGATGTGGCTGCTAGGTTTCTATCTAAATTTGTACTCAAGGCCCTAGGCGCTCAAGATAGCTAACCCCCAAAAATAATGCTGCTAGATTAGCAATTAATTTAGTGGCTTTTTATGCTTATAAAGCAGACTTCTACAAGTGTTCCCTCAAAAAATAAAAACCTAATAAATTCCTTTTAAATCATATCTATAATCAAATTATTTAGACTATTTATTAAGCCGAGTTATATGCTTTTTAATAACTTTTTTGGTTTCTCAATTCTATATATTCACAATTATTGTTTCCTTCAATTATAAAAAAATTACTTTACCTAGTAAAAACAACTATGCTAATAATAAAATTATACCAAATGGTAAAACTTTTAAAGTTGCTCAAATCAAGACGTTTATAGGCTGAATGTCAGTCAAGAAAATAACAATAAAAAGACGGTAATACCGTACAACTTGAGGGTAGGTTAATGCTTAATCGATCAGAGGCTTTACAGTGTGAAGGACTGACAGGGCCTGATTTATTCGCGCTTTGTCAGAGCGCTGCAGAGATAAGAGATAACAGATATGGGAAGACCCTGACTTACTCTCGTAAGGTTTTTATTCCGTTAACGAACATGTGTCGTGATACCTGTGGTTATTGCACTTTTGTCAAAACACCTAAATCTGGTGAAGGCAATATAATGCTGCCAAGTCAGGTGTTAGAAACTGTATTAAAGGGGCAAAAACAAGGGTGTAAAGAAGCTCTCTTTAGTCTTGGTGAAAAACCAGAAGCGAGATATCGCTACGCCAAAGACAAGTTAGCCATGTTAGGCCATGGGGGGATGCTGGATTATGTCAGAGAGCAAGCCCAAGCCGTATTAGAAAAAACCAACTTATTACCGCACATTAATGCAGGTGCTATGAGTCTCTCTGAAATGCAAGCTCTTAAGCCAGTGGCTGCGAGCATGGGGATGATGATTGAAAGCACAGGTAAGCATTTGATGAAGAAAGGGCAAGCTCACTTTGCCTGCCCAGATAAAGCACCTGAAGTTAGATTGAACACCCTTAAGTATGCTGGACAGTTAGATATTCCATTCACCACCGGCATTTTAATCGGCATAGGTGAGAGCTGGCAAGATAGGATTGATAGCTTACTGGCGATCAACCAAATTCATCAAGAATATGGTCACATTCAAGAGGTGATAGTACAAAATTTCAGGGCCAAAGCCGGCACTGAAATGGCGAATCATCCGGAACCTGATCTAGATGATATGCGTCGTACTTTAGCCCTTGCTCGTCTCATTCTTGATCCATCCATTAGCTTACAAGCGCCACCAAATTTAGAAGAGCGCTACGGCAGCTATGTCTCAGCAGGCATCAACGATTGGGGCGGTATCTCCCCTGTCACTCAAGACTTTATAAATCCCGAACGTGCTTGGCCACAAATAGAAAGCCTGGCACAAGCGTGTCGAGGGTTAGGTTATGAACTGCAAGAGCGGTTGACGGTTTATCCGCAATATATAGATGAAAGCCTAGGTTATCTAGACAAGGCTTTAGCCTTAAAAATGCCACACCTTGCCGCCCAAAATGGGTTAGCTGCCGAGCAATGGAAAAACGCTTAACAGGTTTTGACAGAGAGATTTGACATGAAAAATAATAATGTAAGTAATATTCAAAGCACTCAATCACATTCCGCTTTACGTCATTGTGAGCCAACAATTGCCTCAACTCAGCTTGAAAGTGACAGTCTGATTGCTATTTCCAATGATGCTAGGCACCAGTTCCTTTTGGCATCAAATGCTGATTATGCAAAACAAGCAAAAAGCCTGATTTTAAACTTAAAGAAGATAGATTTAAAAACTGCTGAGATTCTTTATCAAGCACTAAAGGGTCAAGAAATCAGTGTTGATCAAGGTACATACTTATTTAAAGCAGAGCAGCATGAATACCAAGCATTGCTGGAAACCGCTGACCTTGTTAGGCAGCAACGTTGTGGTGATGTGGGCAGTTTTGTTATTACGCGCAATATTAATTTTACCAATGTGTGTTATATGGGCTGCCGCTTTTGTAATTTTGCTAAAACCAAAGAGCAAGAAGGCGCTGAATTTTTAAGTTTTGACGAGGTCGCAAATCGCGCAGAGGAAGCTTGGCTAAGAGGCGCAACTGAGGTGTGTATTCAAGGGGGTTTACACCCTGATATTGATAAAGATTATTATCGAAACTTGATTTTAGCAGTGAAAGCCCGAGTACCAGAGATACACATTCATGCTTTTTCGCCATTCGAAATTTGGTATGGCGCAAAAAAAGCACGTATGACACCCCAGGCTTTTTTAACCGATTTAAAAGAAGCGGGTCTGGGTTCTATGCCAGGTACAGCCGCTGAAATTTTAGATGTTGAAGTGCGTAAGCAATTAACCAAAAACAAACTCACAACAGAAGATTGGGTCACCATTATTAAGGCCGCCCATGAAGTTGGAATAAAAACAACGTCCACTATTATGTACGGTCATGTTGATCAACCGCATCACTGGGCTGCACACCTTGGTTTATTACGTGATATTCAAAAAGAGACAGGGGGAATTACCGAGTTTGTCCCACTCGGATTCATCCATTACGAAACCAAATTGTACCTGGATAATCCGGATAAAGTACGTCCAGGGCCAACCCGACTTGAACACTTCAAAATGCATGCCGTTGCAAGATTAATGCTGCAAGGTCACATAGATAATATTCAGGCTTCTTGGGTGAAGATGGGTCCTGAAACAGCGACACAAATGTTACAAGCTGGCGCAAATGATCTGGGTGGAACCTTGATGAATGAAAGTATTTCGCGTGCAGCAGGTGCTAAACACGGCCAAGAAGTTGTGCCAGAAATGATGGTAGACAATATACATAAAGCCGGTTTAAGTGCGGTAAGACGTAGTACCTTGTATCAAACTTTAGAACGCTATCAAGCGCCCGATCAGCCTATCAATAATGACATCCCAAGAGCATCAGAACAGATTGACCTTGTGGGAGTGATCTAGTTATGACTTGCCAAAAACCATTAAAAATTCTCCTTTTAGCGGGAGGTGTTGGTGGCGCGAAAGCCGCTGAAGGGTTAGTCAAGGCTGAAACGGACCATGATATTTCAATTTTGGGAAATATCGCAGATGATCAATCGTTCCATGGTTTATGGGTGTCACCCGATATCGATACACTGACTTATAGTTTGGCGAATGTGATCGATAGAGAGCAGGGCTGGGGGCTTGCTGGTGAATCCCATCGAATTCTCGAGCGGCTTAAAGCCTTGGGTGAAGATACTTGGATGTCCTTGGGTGACCTTGATTTTGCGACGCATATTTACCGGACTCAAGCACGTAATAACGGTATGTCGGCGACCAAAATTGCGGCGTCAATTGCACTCAGTTATGGGGTAAAAACGCCGATTTTATTACCGACCAATGATGTGGTGCAAACCCAGGTCGAAACTTCAGAGGGTTGGTTATCGTTTCAAGAATATTTTGTTAAGAAGCGCTGTCAGCCAAAAGTGCTTGGGGTTCGTTTTCAAGGTATTGAACAAGCCAAAGCGACACCCGAGGCGTTAGCGGCCATTGCTCAAAGTGATGTCATCATTTTTGCACCCAGTAACCCTGTTGTCAGTATTACACCTATCCTCAAAACACCGGGGATTCGTGCTGCAATTGAACAAAGTAAAGCAAAGAAAATAGCTATTTCACCCTTCATCGGGGGTAAAACAGTAAAAGGTCCTGCGGACAAAATGATGGCAAGTGCAGGTGTTGACGATGGTCTTATGGGGGTTGCTCAACTCTATCAAGGATTAGTTGATGACCTTGTGATTGATCAGCAAGACCGTGCTTGCTCGGATTCATTGAAAGCGATGGGCTATCAAGTTTTACAGACTAATACCTTGATGAAAACTCTGGATGAAAAGCAAACCTTGATGGCGGAGGTCGTCGAGTTTGTCTCAAATTCAAATGACCCTTTATTACAGGTGGCAGGATGAACTCAATTAATTTAGTGATTCCGATGAAACCGCCAAGTGAATCTAAACAAAGGTTAAAAGGCACCTTGGCAAGTGGGCAAAGATATCAACTCGCCATGACGCTTTATGAGCAAACCCTTTCATTCTTTAAAAAGCACTTTTGTCAGTTACCTGTTTTGGTGGTGACAAGTTCAGATCTGGTTGCTGATCTTGCCAAACAATATGGTGCTAAGGTGTTATGGGAAGAACATTCAGATGGACTCAATAGCGCGTTAGAAAAAGCGACCTTATGGAGCTTAGAGCAAGGCTTTAAAAGTCAGCTTATTATTCCCGCTGATATTGCTAGTTTGAAGGTTAAGGAGATTGAACATTTATTAAGCTGTGATACCGGTTATCGCAGCGTTGCAATAGCAATAGCAAAAGATAAAGGCACCAATGCTTTGTTATGTTCACCGCCTAATGTCATTCCTTTTTGTTTTGGATTTGAGTCCTCTAAAGCACATCAACTGCAGGCTTTAAGCCGCTCCTTAGATTGTCATTTATTGCACCTTCCGTTTCTAGGTCAAGATGTCGATTTACCTCATGACTTGGCTTATTTGAAAGCCCCTTTACATCATTTAAGCCGTATCAACTCATTTAAAACACAGTCTATAGGAGAGCAAAATGCCAATCTCAATGGATGAATCATTAAGCGTATTTCGATTACCGGGACTGCCCGATTTTAAACCAGGAGATGATGCTGCAATCGCCATTATTGAAGCGGTTAAAGCCTTAACCTCGCCTTTGCAGGAAGGCGATATTCTCGTGATTGCCCACAAAATGATCTCTAAGTGTGAAGGCGCGATAGTTGATTTGGCGGATGTGAGTGCCAGTCAAGATGCTATTCAACTTGCCAAGGAAGTGAATAAGGACCCGCGTAAAGTTGAAGTCATTCTAGGTCAGTCCAAACGTATTGTAAGAGCGATGAAACGTCCTGATCAAGAAGAGGGTGTGTTAATTGCTGAACACAAATTAGGGTTTATTTGCGCGAATGCCGCGGTTGATGAATCAAACGCTGAACAGGTTAATCAACTAATTACCTTGCCAGAAAATCCGGATAAAAGCGCCAGAGAAGTGTGTGCTCAATTGGAGGAGGCATTCGGGTGCCGGTTAGGCGTTGTTATCAGCGACACCTTTGGTCGGCCCTGGCGTCTTGGTCAAACGAATGTAGCGATTGGTTTGGCAAATGTGCCTGCAATCACTCATATGCTGGGTGATCAAGATGCGTATGGACATGAATTGAAGGTCACAGCCCCAGCGTTTGCCGATGAATTGGCGGCAGCTTCCGGCCTATTGATGAGTAAAAGTGGTAAATGCCCTGTCATTATTTTTCGAGGGCTTGAATGGCAATCAGAAAAAAGTCAGGCCTCTGATTTAGTCAGAGCAGCGAATGAAAATTTATTTAAATAATGCGTATTAATAACAATAACAAGTAGAAGGAAACAGGATGAGTATTGCAATTATTGGAGGCACAGGGCCTCAAGGAAAAGGTTTGGCTTTGCGTTTTGCTAAGGCAGGAATTGATGTGGTTTTAGGGTCCCGTGATGGTGAAAAAGCCGCTCAAGATGCGCTAGAAATTAGTCAGTTATTACCTTCTGGTAGTGCAAGTATTACGGGTGCTGGCAATGTTGAAGCCACTCAAACCGCTGATGAAATGGTCATTTGTGCTGTGCCTTACAGTGCTCATGATGCCACCTTGTTAAGTCTTAAGCCTCACTTAGAGGGCAAGATATTGGTTGATATTGTGGTGCCATTAGCTCCTGGTAATCCTAAAGCAGTAGAAATGCCCAATGAAGGTTCAGCGACAGAAGCGGCTCAAGCGCTGTTAGGTGAGGGTATTCCTGTTGTTGGTGCTTTACATAACGTCTCTGCCGTGACCCTCAATGATCTTGAGCATGTCATTAATTGTGATGTATTGGTCTGCGGAAACCAATTGGCTGCCAAGAAAAAAGTCATAACCTTGGTGGAATCTTTAGGGGTGCGTGCATACAACGCAGGGCTGGCTGATAGTGCGCGTTGTATCGAAGCGATCACCCCTATCTTGATACGTCTGAATATTTCAAAGGATGTACCTTTCTCCCATGCGGGTATTGGTATTTTACCGCCTCAGCATGACTAGCCGTTAAAGGCAGCTTAGCTGAATGAATTTAAGCAAGATAAACAATAAAAAAACGTAAAGACAAAGAGGAATAAAACATGGAATTTGGTATTACTTTTAAAGGTTTTGTTAGCCCTAATCGTGCTAGAAATTTAGTGAGACAAGCAGAAGAAGCAGGATTCGATTACTGCTGGTTCTATGATTCTCATATCTTGTGGCGCGAGTCTTTTGTTGCCATGGCTATGTGTATGGAGCATACAAAAACCATGCGTTTTGGCCCTTGTGTGACTAATCCAAACATTCGAGATTGGTCATTGGCGTCAAGTTTATATGCAAGTTTGGCATTACAGAGTAACGGCCGTTTTGATATCGGTCTGGGTCGTGGTGATTCGTCCATGCGAGTGATGGGTAAAAAACCAGCCCCTTTAGCGCGTGTGGCAGAATTTACCAATAAAGTAAAAGCCATGGTCCGTGGTGAAGAAATTTCATACGGTGAATGTGAGGAACCGGTAAAACTGCCTTGGGCGAATGGTTATGAATTACCTGTATGGATTGGTGCTTATGGCCCTAAAGCGCTTGCGACTGCAGGTGAGGTAGGCGATGGCGTTATCCTTCAAATTGCTGAACCAAGCTTGGTGAAATGGTTTAAGGATCAGGCTATTACGGCAGGTAAAGCGGCAGGAAGGGATATGTCTAACTTTAAAGTTCAGGCAGCTGCCCCAGCCTATTTTGGTAGTATGGAAGAGTGTGTTGAGCATACAAAATGGTTCCCTGCTATGGTGGGAAATCATGTGGCTGATATTGTTGAAAAATATGGTTCAGACTCTGGATTAGTACCAAAAAGTTTAACGGATTATATTGAAGATCGTAAAGGCTATGATTATTCCAAGCACGGACAAAGTGACAACCCATATTTGGATTTCATCTCCGAGGATATCGTGAAAAGTTTCTGTGTTTTAGGTGAAGTTGAAGACCATATTACTAAAATTCGTAATCTAGAAGAAGCGGGAACAACCCAGTTTAATATCTACCTAGATAACGGCGATGAAGAAAATATTATTGCTCAATATGGCAACCATATTATTCCAGAATTCAAGAAAAACAGTAAATAATTAAAGCTAAACGATCCCCATAAAAGCGATACTGTGAGTTTATCTGCAGTATCGCTTTCTTCTAAAGCACTCCCCTATGATTACTCGCATAAAAAATTCTCTATCTATTTATAACTTATTGTTGTAATAGCATAAAATCGATTTTCAATAAGTAAAATTAAATCGTGATTGAGAATGATTTTTTCTAAATTCCGACTAGAATTCAGTTAAGCTAAAATAACTGTACCTTTATTCGGTATTCTAAACGTTAATGCATTCCAAGTGACATTGCCCGTTAAGGTTGTATATGAGAAAAAAAATCGATAATGACAAACTTAAAGAAAACGGTAGGCTTCATTGGTATCACTGGTTAGTCGTTGTTTTATCTTTAGTGTTAACCTTAAGTGCTTGGCAAGTGACTTCTCGTTTAGCTGAGCAAAAAAGTCATATTCAATTTGATTTTCAAGCCGATCTACTGGTTGAGCTCGTTAAAGAGAGGATGATTAAGTATGAGGATGCATTGTGGGCTGGGGTTGCTGCAATTCACTCTCAAACAGATCCGATCAATACAGATTCATGGCATGCTTTTGCGACGGCCCTTTCAATAGAGGAAAAATACCCAGGTATCAATGGAATAGGTATCATTGACTATGTTGCGCCAGGAAAACTGGACGAGTATTTAGAAGAGCAAAGAAAATACCGGCCCAATTATCAAATTCACCCCAAACATGATAAAAATGAATATTGGCCAATTACACATATCGAGCCTGTCGCGCAAAATCAAAAAGCAGTGGGTTTGGATATGGCTCATGAGACAAATCGCTATACGGCATCTACGAAAGCGAGAGATACCGCGACAGCGCAAATCACGGGTCCAATCATCTTGGTTCAGGATGCTAAAAAAACCCCGGGATTTCTCTTTTTTGCTCCTTATTATAAAATTGAACAGCCTCCAAAAAGCTTGGCGTTAAGGCGCATCTCGTTTGTTGCTAATGTGTACGCTCCTTTTATCATGGAAAAATTGATGCAAGGTACGCTTAAAAATGAAAACCGTTTAGTAAATTTTCGTATCAGTGACGGTAAAGAGGTGCTTTATGATGAACTTCAAGCGGAATCAACGGATTACGATATCAATCCATTATTTTCAAAAGAGCTGAAAATTGATATGTATGGGCGGCATTGGCGCTTTGAGCTTCAATCTACCAATTTATTTAGAGACCAGGTGTCTAACGATCAGCCTCTGATGATATTGGTTGGTGGTATTAGCATTGATATTCTACTACTCATTTTATTTGTGATTCTGGCAAGATCAAACAAAAAAGCCATTGTCTATGCGGATAAAGTTACCCGTGAACTTAAGGTGAGTGAGAACAAACTAAGTACGACCATCGACAGCATGAGGGATATATTAATTACAATAGATAACTCAAATATAATTTTAAGCTTTAATAAGGCGGCTGAACTGGCCTTAGGTTTTAAAGAAATAGACGTACTAGGTGAAGATATATCTATATTACCAGACCCAAATATTGAATCGGGTGAGAGTGCCGAACATCATTATTTAAATGTAAAAAATAAACGCTCTTATGAAGAAAAAAGAATAATAAATGTACTTAATAAAGAGGGGCGCTTGCTTCCTATTGATTTGACCATGACTAAAGCAAGTTCTGGCTCAATTGATTATTATATTGTACTTATTCGTGATCTTTCAAATGAGTTAAAAGTTGAAAAAGCATTAGAGACATCAGAAGCTCTTTTGGATACCGCCGTTAATGCCTCATCAACAGGGTTTGCTATTTTAAATCTAAACTGTGAATTTATCGAATTAAATAAATCGATTTGTAGTTGGCTTGGCTATGATAAAAATAATTTAATTGGGAAAAATGTAGAAAATATTTTATCGGATACAAGCAAGCCTATTATTGAAAATATGATCCAAAATATGCTTAATCGAAAGCAGTCCTCTATTCATGTGGAAAGCCAATATATTAAAAAAGGAGGTAAGTTGATTTGGGGGCTACTGACAGCAGCATTAGTAATAGATAAGAATGATGTCATTTCAAATATCGTCTTCCATATTGTTGATATACAAAAAGAAAAAGAATTACTTCAAGATTTAATCAGGCAAAACAAAGCGTTAGAAAAAAGTAATTCTGATTTAGAGCAGTTTGCCTATATCGCATCACATGATTTGAAATCCCCATTAAATGCCATACAACAACTCGCTCACTGGATTGAAGAAGACTGTAAAGAGATATTGCCGACAGACTCGAAGGAGCATTTAGGCTTGATGATAGGACGCTCGAGTCGAATGATTAAATTATTAGATGACCTTTTAAACTACTCTAGAGTCAGTCGTTATGAATATAAATATGAAGCAATTGAGTTAAAGGCTCTTGTCCTTGACCAATTTAGTTTGATTGATAATCCAGATGGATTTAATTGTATTTCTCCAAACTCTTTCTTATTAATCCCTCGCGTTCCTTTTGAAATAGTAATTAGAAATATTTTATCAAATGCAATTAAACATCATGATATTGGTAAGGGAACGATTGAAATAAAATTTAACAAGAGTGAACAAAATCAAATCATTACAGTGACAGATGATGGACCTGGTATTCCTCCAGAAATGCATAATAAAGTATTAGAAATGTTTCAAACACTTAAACCAAGAGATGATGTCGAAGGGAGTGGGATGGGGCTCGCCATGGCGAAACGTATAGTCAATCACTATAATGGTGAAATATCAATTAATTCTGATGGTATTAGAGGTACCTCATTTATTATTAACTGGCCATTACCTATTCAATAATGTTTTTAGATAGAGGTTAGAATGGATATTACAATTTTATTAATTGAAGATGATGATGTCGATGCAATCGGTATTAAGAGGAGTTTTAATAAAAGAGGGTTGAAGAATGACATAGTCCGGGCAAAAAATGGTAAAGAAGCCTTGGGCTTATTGAAAGAAAATAAAGTGGCTTATCCTTTTATTATTTTATTAGACCTTAATATGCCAATGATGGATGGGTTAGAGTTTCTCACTTACTTAAGAGAATATGATAAATTTAAACATAGTGTCGTATATGTGCTGACAACATCGAAGTCAGAGCAGGATATTTTGCTCAGTTTTGACAAAAATGTTGCTGGTTATTTTATCAAAAATGAAGTCGGTACGGGTTATGATTCAATTATTGAGTTCTTAGATGCTTATATGAAAATAGCGCATTTCCCTAAGCCAGTTTAGTTGATAGTGGGATGTAATGGAGGCTGTATTGAATGTTCTAATCGTTGATGATGATAGGGTTGATCAGGAGTTAGTGCAGAGAGCGCTCAAGAAAAGTAACCTAGATGTGACAATTCATACGGCTAAGACTGTAGACGAAGGTCTAGAGCAATACCGTAAAAATACCTTTGACATCATCTTGTTAGACTATCGTATGCCTGAACGTGATGGCATTGAAATGATACAGGAGCTAGAACAGGAAGCCCAAAATACCAGTACCGCTATTGTCATGATGAGTTCATCTGAGGATGAACAGCTTGCGATTGATTGCTTGAAAGCGGGTGCTCAAGATTTTTTAATGAAGTCAGAAGTCACTGGCGTCAGATTACGTCGCGCTGTCTTGCATGCAAAAACACGTTTTGAGTTAGAAAGAAAACTTGCAGATAGTTATCAAAAAGTTAAATTACTTTCAGAATCTGACCCGTTAACTGGCCTCTCCAATAGATACTATTTTGAACAATCACTGAAATCAAACATAGTGAATAATATTAGGGGCAACCATAAACTCGCTCTCTTACTCATTGATCTTGATAACTTCAAATTTATTAATGATACCTATGGTCATGCTGTCGGTGATAAATTATTAATCATGGTGGTCGAAAGTATTAAAGCTTGCCTGAGAGGGAATGAGCTGTTCGCTCGATTAGGAGGGGACGAATTTAGCATCTGTTTATCTAATTTAGAGTCTGTTAATCATGCCAGTCAGGTTGCTACACGGGTTGTTGATGCGCTTACAGTGCCCTTTTTAATTAATGAATCAGAAATTCATTCAACCGCCAGTATTGGAATTTCTATTTATCCAGATAACGCGGATAATGCGGAAGAGCTTTTTAAACAAGCCGATATAGCCATGTATCGCGCTAAAAAATTAGGTCGCAGCCGAGTCTGCTTTTTTGAAGAAGAAATGCAGGAGCAGTTTCACCTACGTGCTTTGTTAGAAAATGAACTTAAACAAGCTCAAGAGTTAAAACAGTTTCTACTTCACTATCAACCTATTGTAAATCCCCAAGACGAAACAGTATTAGGTTTTGAAGCCTTGATACGATGGGGACTAGATGGACGTTTGCGGTTTCCAAGAGACTTTGTGCCTGTTGCTGAGCAAAGTCAGCAGATGATAAGCATAGGTCGCTGGATTATTAAAACGGCCATTTCTTCCTTGGCTCAATTTAATAAAGGTCGAGATAAACAATTTACAATGACGATGAACTTTTCAACAATTCAATTTCAAGATGCAAATCTGATTGAGTTTATACATAGTTGCTTAGATGAATTTCAAGTGCCTCCTCAATTAATTGCATTTGAATTAACTGAGTGTGCTTTTTCTACTGATTCATATGGCTCGTTAAAAATTATTAATAAATTAGATGAAATGGGCTGTAAAATTGCGCTAGATAATTTTGGTAAAGGTCCATCATCCATAAATCACCTTAAAGTATTTCCTATATCCTTAGTGAAAATTGACAAGTCGCTAATGCCTAAAAATCTTGATGACAGCCAAAGTATGGCTTTGATTAAAGGTTTAACCCTAATGGTTCAATTGCTTGATCGTGACATAGTCGCTGAAGGTGTAGAAACTAAAGAGCAAATATCTGTGTGTGCTGAACTTGGCATTGAAAAAGCTCAGGGTTTCTATTTCTCTAAAGCCAAAAGTATTGATGATATTAAACAGGAATACCTTTAATGCTTTGAGAGTAGATTAGCCATTTTTCTTATAAAAAACACTTTCATTTTTTTCAATATAAATATCTTTATTATCAAAGTGAGTAAAGGATAGTTTCTTGGCTAATGACTGGGATGCTTCATTTGCAAACGAAATGGATAAAACGGTGAAATGAACCCCTTCCTCCTCTGCTAGTTGCATCATGTCATTTATAGCTTGTGATGCGATGCCACGACGCCGCTCATTTTTTAAAATATGGTAACCAAGCTCAATGGCATTATTAAGAATTGGGCGAAGGTAGAGGGGATTAGGTGGCGAGTGGAAGCCAATAAGTCCAACAAGTGATGGTGGTTCTATATCTGCTTTGTATATACAGATCAGTCGTAATGACCAATATTGATACTTACTATCAATTCGTATTTGATCTAGCCGTAATTTTGCTAACCAATCGAAGGCTTCTAATTCTTTAGGCAGTGGCGACGGTAAGCTATGGTTAAGTGCAATAAAGTTTTTATTTGCCCATAATTTTAGTTGCTCAGGTGTCAATAGTAGATAGGATAATGTCATTGCTCACCTTGGGAACATGCGATTAAGTCACCTCTTCTCAGTCTTATCAGAAAAAGCGTCAAGCAAGGCGACACTTTGTGCTTAATATATAGACATTCAGTGTAGGCACCTTTCGAAAAGAGGCAACATAGGGTGACGCTTTTTCTGTAAGACCCGTAGGGCGTGGCCTAAAAGCCTTATATCTAAGTTGAGAACCTGATCAATAGAATGACGATTACGTTGCGCTCCTCGCCTTAAATCTCAGGCATTTTATCTACACGCGCAGGCGGGAGGACTTATTCGCAGGTTCCCTTGGTATTGCAGTGGCTTAGTAACACTCAAATAAACTTGAAATTGACACCTCCAAGTTTATTTGAGTGAAAAGGTATTGATTATTAACCCTGCTGATTAATCGTTTTAATTATATCCGTAAGAGCTTGCTCAGCATCATCGTTAGATACTTGACATGTTCCTGCATTCATATGCCCACCACCATTATAAGATAAGCATAATTCACCGACATTGGTTTTAGAGCTTCTGTCTAGAATCGACTTACCAATGGCAAAAACAGTATTTTGTTTTTTTAGTCCCCATACTTTGTGAATTGAAATATTACAGTTAGGGAATAGGGCATAGATAATAAAACGGTTAGTTGCATAGATAGTTTCTTCATCTAGCAAATCTAGTAAAACTAGGTTGTCATATTGTGTCGCACAGCGGCGAATCTGCAATTTAGCTTGCTCATCATGCTCGCGATAAAGTTCGACCCTTTCTTTAACATCATCCAGCTGAAGAATCTGTTCAATATTGTGGTTTTTACAGTAGTCGATAAGCTTCATCATAAGTTGGTAGTTAGAAATGCGGAAGTCTCTAAAACGGCCAAGTCCCGTTCTAGCGTCCATAATAAAGTTCAGCAGAACCCAACCTTGAGGTTTGATGATTTCTTCTTCAGAAAATTGAGCGGAATCCCCCTTGTCCACGGCATCCATCATATCAATCGAGATACTTGGGAATTTTTTCCAGCCCCCATAATAGTCATATACCACTCGAGCTGCAGAAGGGGCATCAGGGTCAATGATGTGATTTTTGATATCTGAATCATTTCTCACTGTCTCACTTAAGTGATGGTCAAAAGCAAGGTGACAGCCAGCAACATAAGGCAAGTTAGTGGTGATGTCATTTTCAGTAATCTCTATCTTGCCATCTTGCATATCTTTAGGGTGAACAAATAATATATCGTCGATAATATCGAGATCTTTTAAGAGAACGGCACAGACTAAACCATCGAAATCACTACGGGTAACAAGGCGAAATTTTGTTTCAGACATGATATTTTCCAAATAGTTGTATATAAGTTACTACTTCATATACTTTAAAGAATATAGTGAGTTCACAATACAAACAATATAATTATAGTTTAATTCAAATTTATTTAATTGCATAACGTATTGATTTATATAAAGAGAATATCAATAAAAGTCATGTGTTTTTATGAAAAATAAAGTCTTCAAATGCTAATACATGCTGACTCACAAGCTGGTACCCAACTTCATTTAAGTGTAATTCATCATCACAAAAAAGTTCATATTTTAAGCTATTATCCGAATTAAAAAAGGCAGAATAAATATCGATGAATTGTGTGTTTGGTCGAGTGTAAACCAATCTCTTTAGTAGTTGGTTAACCTCTTTTATTTCGTCATTATGTTTCATTCTAGCTGGACTTGGTTTAACGCTGATAATAGCAACCGGTAAATTTCTAAAATGATGATCAACTTTTTCTAATAGCTGTATGTATTGCTCTGTAATCTGGTTATAGCTTTGTCTGTTTCCGATATCATTATCGGCCAGGTAAAGTACCAAGGTTTTTGGTTGTTGAGGCAAAATAAGGCGTTCAAAGTAATAGACGCAGGCCTCAAGTGTTGCGCCACCAAAGCCTAAATTGATGGTGTTTATATGACCAAGGGAGTGCTGCATAGAATCCCAAAGCTTGAAGGTAGAAGACCCAAAAAAGGCAACGGCTTGGTTCTGGTTTGAAACTTGAGCGAGTCGATATTCAAGCGCTCTCACATCCGACTCAAATTCGGCTTCTACTTGATTAAGTTTTAACATGTTTGAGCGATAACCCTGCTGGTGGCTCAAAGAAGGGGTTATTGCAATCTCTTTGGCTAAGGCTATTGCTTCGTCAACATACCCTTTATATTGGCTTTGGTATTTTTTTAAGAATCGAGTGAGAGCGCCTTTTTTGTTGATATCTACTTTGTCAGATAATTTAAAGGCAGGCTTAATGACGACAGAATAAATAGTATGGTCTACACGCTTATCAAAGTTAGCAACCGCAATGGGGACTATCCAAGGTTCTTCTTTAAGTTTGTTGGATTGTGACAGTGAAAATGCAGATTCGCCAAAGGTAGAGGGGGAATCTTCGGTTGAGAACCTAGCGCCTTCGGGTGAAATAAGCAGAGGGATATCTGAGTTAATGACGTTTGCAGCCTCGTCTAAAAATACATTATATGCATTTGAATCCTGGCTTAAATACTGCCAGCTATCGACAAATATATGACCAAATTTTTGATAGTAATCATCGCGCCAATATTCATTTTTACGACTTCTGCCGACAACTCTTAATCCAGTAACACCATATTGATTATCGATAATGAGTGAACTGATAAATTGAGCATCTAAGGGAAAGTTAAAGCCATTTGGAAGTCGAGTACTTTCTGCATTGGCAAGGTGGTTATAAATAAATAAACTGCCGGCATGTTTGGGTAAATTTTCTAAGCCTTTGATGACATAAGGTACTTTTTCAAAGGCCTGTTTAAATAACTGGGCACTTTCTCGCCTAATGTCCATTTTTGGCGTGTTGCTATCAAGCTCTTTAACTTTATCGTAGGCCTTTTGTAAATGCAGATAAAAGCCGTTTTCACGTTGTACATCTTTTAGAATATCTAAACACATTCCTGCAATGGTTTTCTCTAATGCTGTACCAAAGTGTAAGCTTTTATATAAAAGTCCAAAGGCTTCGTTGGTCGTGATCTGACTCTTAAGTAGCTCGCTAATCTTGTATAGAGGAGAGCTTACCGAGAGTAAGGCCGCATTTTGCTCTATCACATTACTCACCGCTGTGACTTCATTATTGAGTGTTTGAGATAAAAGGCGCATTCTGGCCGCGAGTAAGTGAGTGCCCACTAACCAGATTAGGCGATACCAATATTTGTGCTTAATTTTGGGAGATATTGCTAGCAGGTTATTGAGTCTTTCCTGCGGGATATAAAGTAAGCTGCTGTCCCTTGAGGCAATAATTGATGTGCGGTTATTAATGTTTTGATTCGGTGCCGTCCAGCTAAGAACCGTCCCTTTTCGTGAGATCGTACGTGTTGTAAGAGTTCGTCCCTTATTGGTTTGATAGCTTACGATCACCTTACCTCTAAGCAATAAATATAAGCCATCTGAGGTTTTGTCTTGTTGACTAATTATATCGCCTTGATTAACGAGACAGAGATTAACCGATTGACTAAAAATTTGTTTTTCCTGTTGATTAAAGCCTTCAAAAAAGGCGCTTGAGTTGATTAAATCAAATGCTTCGTTGTCAGAAAATGCCTGATAGTGTCTATGCACTAAAGGTCTTGTTTCATCAAATGCCAAGCTCTCATTTGAAAAGAATGGTCGTGTTTGATTTTGTACTTCCTCTAAAATCGGCAAACAAGAGGCATAGATAAAGGCTAAAAAATCATTTCCGAATTCAGGGTTTTGATGAATCAGTTCGGTTAATGGCTGAATTGGAATCCTCAAAAGTTGAGACTTTTTGTAGGCAACGTAGGTAGTGGTATAACGTGAAGGCATGCGAAAGGCGGACCAGCCAATCGGTGTATTTTTGTGTTTTACACTGCCTACATTATGTTCGACATTATTTTCTTTTAATGGAATCAGAGTGCTTAGCTCCCCTAAAAGTAAAAAATACAAATGGTTGCCGATATCGAACTGTTTTACTAAATAGTCATCTTTTTCGAGCTCTATAATGTCGGCAATCTGTATCAAGCTGTTAACGACGTCTGGTGTGGCTTGCTCTAAAAATGGCAGTTGTTTTATTTGCCTCGTTAAATTCACTCTATATCCTCTTTTATTGGCTTAGTTCAGCTTGGCCTTTTTAATGATAAGGTTTCCGTTAAAACACCGTATTGATTCCCTCCTAATCGGCTTAGGGGGGACAATGCCAAGCTGTCTATAATATATCGTCCTGAGTCCTCGCTAACGAGCTTATCTTCAACATGGATACTTAATACTTCTAAATAACAGGCACTTTGCGAATCACCGAGTTGGTGAACATCGTATAGGCGGCAATGCATAGCGACTTTAGCGTTACTAAGCCTAGGCAAAGTTGAGGTAAAGGGGGTGAGTGAAAGTCCTTGTTGGCTTACTTCTGAATCCCCATAAGCGAGTGTTGCGGCACTGGTATTAACCTCATCGGCGAGCTCCCTGCTTGGAATATGAAGGATACATTCCTTTTCCCTTAATAAATTAGTTTTAGTGTCTTTATTAAGGTTTTTATTTTTATTGCCTATGGAGACAACTAATAGCGCAGGCTCAGAACTTAAAGCAGCGAAATAAGAAAAGGGTGCTAGGTTAAATGTCTCTTCTTGGTTAGCCGTTAAAATCCAGGCAATAGGCCTGGGTAAGACAGTTTGGGTGATTAAATGATACCTCTGATTAGATGACATATTTTCAAGTTTAAAAATCATACTTATTTTCCAAAATGAATCCAGATATCTAACATTATTCTTTTTGCATCAATTTGTTAATAGACTTGCCGAAGTTTAGGTCTGTGCTAAACCTTAGGTATGGAATCAACAAAGCTTTGTCAATAATCGGCAAAGAGACATTTGATTATAGGGGACAACAACATGAGTATATTTGACCATGTTCAATCTCGTTATGATTCTCAGCAAGATGAAGAGATGTCATTAGACGAATACTTGAACCTATGTAAGACGGATCTAGGAGCCTATGCAACACCTGCTGAACGGCTGCTAAAAGCCATTGGCGAGCCTAAAATCATTGATACATCGAAAGAGCCTAGGTTAAGCCGAGTTTTTTCTAATAAGTTAATTAAACAATACCCAAGCTTTGAGCATTTTTATGGTATGGAAGAGGCAATAGAAAGGATAGTTGCTTTCCTAACCCATGCATCCCAAGGGTTGGAAGAAGCGAAACAAGTTCTCTATTTATTAGGGCCTGTTGGGGGAGGGAAATCATCGCTAGCGGAAAAATTAAAAGAGTTGATGCAGAATGTTCCTTTCTACGCGATTAAGGGATCACCTGTTTTCGAATCTCCGTTATCTGTTTTTGATGTTCGTGAGGATGGGGATATTCTAAATGAGGTTTACGGTATTCCTAAGCGCTACTTAAAAGGCGCGATGTCGCCTTGGGCAACTAAGCGCCTTACTGAGTTTAACGGTGATATCAGCCAATTTAGGGTGGTGAAGGTATACCCCTCTATTTTGCAGCAAGTCGCTATATCCAAAACTGAACCTGGTGATGAAAATAACCAAGATATTTCAGCATTGGTGGGCAAGGTCGACATTCGTAAGTTAGAGTTCTTTGAGCAAAATGATGCGGATGCTTATAGTTTCTCGGGAGGATTATGTCGAGGTAATAGGGGGATAATGGAATTTGTAGAAATGTTTAAAGCCCCCATTAAAGTATTGCACCCTTTGTTAACCGCAACTCAAGAAGGGAACTACAACGGAACTGAGGGTTTAGGAGGAATACCTTTTGACGGTATTATCCTTGCCCATTCAAATGAATCAGAGTGGCAAACGTTTAAAAATAATAAAACTAACGAAGCCTTTATTGATCGGGTCTATACTGTAAAAGTGCCTTATTGTACTCGTGTTTCTGAAGAAATGAGTATTTATCAAAAATTGCTTGAACATAGTTCTCTCAAATCAGCGCCTTGTGCACCTGATACGCTAAAAATGTTAGCTCAGTTTACTGTCTTATCTAGAGTTAAAGAGCCAGAGAATTCATCCGTTTATTCAAAAATGCGGATTTATGATGGTGAATCTCTTAAAGACGTGGACCCAAAAGCAAAATCGTTACAAGAATATAAAGATTCAGCGGGTGTTGATGAGGGGATGGATGGTCTTTCAACACGTTTTGCATTCAAAATTCTTTCGAAAGTATTTAACTTCGATCCAATTGAGGTCGCGGCCAATCCTGTCCATCTAATGTATGTTCTTGAGCAACAAATAGACCAAGAACAATTTGAGCAGGAGCGTCATGATAGGTACTTAAGAAGTTTAAAAGAGTATTTAGCCCCAAGGTATGTCGAGTTTATCGGTAAGGAAATACAAACGGCATATTTAGAGTCGTACTCTGAGTATGGTCAGAATATTTTTGATCGATATGTGACTTATGCCGATTTCTGGATTCAAGATCAAGAATATAGAGACCCTGAAACAGGTGATATTTTAGATAGAGCATCAATAAACGATGAGCTAGAAAAAATAGAAAAACCCGCTGGTATCAGTAACCCTAAAGACTTTAGGAACGAAGTTGTGAACTTTGTTCTCAGAGCAAGGGCTAATTATAACGGGAAAAACCCTTCATGGTTGAGTTATGAAAAACTGAGAATTGTGATTGAACGTAAGATGTTTTCAAATACTGAAGACCTATTACCTGTAATCTCTTTCAGTGCCAAATCTTCTTCTGAAGATAAAACCAAACATAATGAATTTGTAAAACGTATGGTTAAGCGTGGCTACACAGAGAAACAGGTTAGATTGCTTTCTGAATGGTATTTAAGAGTCCGTAAATCTCAGTAAAGAAAACCTAGTAATACCGCTCGAATAGATCGGTATTACTAGCTTGTTTCTAGGCATTGACCCTATGTCGATGTCTCTTCCTTAAGCTGAATAGGAGGTGAGCCCATGTCTTATATAATTGACCGCCGCCTGAATGGAAAGCACAAGAGTAGTGTCAATCGACAGCGTTTCTTACGCCGATATCAAAAACATATTAAAAAAGCGGTTGAAGAAGCGGTTAATCAAAGAAGCATTAAAGATTTAAATCGTGGTGAACAGATTACCATTCCTCAAGAAGATATTCATGAGCCTTCCTTTGGACATGGTCAAGGAGGAACGGGTTCAATCGTACACCCAGGTAATAAAGAATTTAATACAGGTGATCGTATCCCTAAGCCCCCAGGTGGAGGTGGGCAAGGTAGTGGATCCGGTGATGCGAGTGATCAAGGAGAAGGTGAAGATGATTTTGTTTTTCAGATCTCTCAAGAAGAGTTTTTGGATTATGTGTTTGAAGATTTGGAGTTACCAAATTTACTCCAGAAAGAATTAAAAGAAATTAAAGAATATACGTTAAAGCATGCCGGTATAGTTTCTGATGGTACGCCCTCCAAACTTAATATCGTTCGCTCAATGCGTAACGCTCAAGCCAGACGTATTGTTATGACTCGCAGTTCAAAACGGTTATTACTGGAACTCGAGGAGCAGATTGAAGAAATTGAAAAATCTGATTCTGCACTTAAAGACGAAGCCTTGTTACAAGAGTTACTTCTTCAGGTGTCACAGTTACGTCAGAAGATTGATAAAACACCTTTCTTAGACAGCTATGATCTTAGATACAATCATCATGTAAAAGAACCTAAACCAAGTAGTCAAGCGGTTATGTTCTGTATTATGGATGTATCAGGGTCTATGACTCAGGAAACTAAAAATATTGCTAAACGTTTTTATATTCTACTGTATCTATTTTTACGCCGTAATTATGAAAAAATTGAAGTGGTTTTTATTCGACACCACACCAGCGCTAAAGAAGTAACAGAAGAAGAGTTTTTCTACTCTAGGGAAACGGGTGGAACCATAGTATCGAGTGCATTAAAACTCATGGATAAAATTGTTAAAGATAGGTATCCATCTAATGCTTGGAATATTTACGCAGCACAAGCATCTGATGGTGATAATTGGGATGATGATTCAGATACCTGCCGTAAAATATTAGAAGAATCTATAATCGATCAAGTTCAGTACTTTACGTATATTGAAATCACACCAAGGAATCATCAGAGCCTTTGGTATGCTTATGAACAAGTGCAGAACACACATCCAAGCTACTTTTCGATGCGCCATATTACTGACCTTACCGACATTTATCCCGTATTTAGAGATTTGTTCCAAAGGAGGTTGCATGAATCAAGCAAAAGCTAAGCGAAACTTCTTGTCAACAGGATCTGATTGGACATTTGACCTAATTGAAACCTATGACAAGGAGATAGGAAAGATTGCCGCTGAGTTTGGTTTGGATACATATCCAAACCAAATTGAAGTGATTAGCTCTGAGCAAATGATGGATGCTTATGCGTCAGTAGGTATGCCATTAGGTTATCATCATTGGTCTTACGGTAAGCAATTTTTAGATGTGGAACAAAATTATAAACGCGGTCGAATGGGACTTGCGTATGAAATAGTCATTAACTCTTCCCCCTGTATTGCCTACTTAATGGAAGAGAATAATATGATGATGCAGGCGTTGGTTATCGCTCATGCTTGTTATGGTCATAACTCCTTTTTCAAAGGGAATTATCTGTTCAAAACCTGGACCGATGCGACAGCGATTATTGATTATCTCGTGTTTGCTAAAAAATATGTGCAAGAGTGTGAAGAAAAATATGGCATTGAAGATGTTGAACTTACTTTGGACTCCTGTCATGCATTGATGAATTTTGGTGTTGATCGATATAAGCGTCCTGTTCCTCTTTCAGCGGAGGAGGAAAGAGCAAGAGTGAAAGAGAGAGAGCATCAGTTACAACAGCAAGTAAATGATCTTTGGCGCACTATCCCAAAATCTGAAAAATCAGGGGATGGCAGCGGTTCTGGCGAATCTTTCCCGAGTGAGCCTCAAGAAAACTTACTTTATTTTTTAGAGAAGCACGCGCCCTTATTAAAACCCTGGCAGCGAGAGTTGGTCAGAATTGTGCGTAAAATGGCGCAATACTTTTACCCACAGAGACAAACACAAGTCATGAATGAAGGCTGGGCTTCTTTTTGGCATTACACCTTGGTTAATCGTTTATATGACAAAGGGTTTGTGGATGATGGTTTTATCTTAGAATTCCTTCAATCTCATACCAATGTTGTTTATCAACCTGCATTTGACTCCCCTCATTATTCAGGCATCAACCCTTATGCTTTGGGTTTTGCAATGTATACGGATATTAAACGTATCTGTGAAAATCCAACTCCTGAAGATAGAGAGTGGTTCCCTGATTACGTTGATAAACCCTGGTTGGAAATAGTCGATTTTGCCATGCGTAACTTTAAAGATGAAAGTTTTATTCTACAATTTTTGTCACCTAAATTAATGCGTGATTTTAGGATGTTCGGTTTAGAGAATGATGTGCTAGATCCTTTTGTCGAAGTAAAGGAAATTCATAATGACGAAGGGTATCGGATGTTAAGAGATAGGTTGGCGCAACAATATAATTTAAGTTATCGAGAACCCAATATACAGGTGCAAAAGGTGAACATCTTAGGGGATCGAAGTTTAATACTGAAACATACTATGAATGGTGACCGTCCTTTAAATGATGATACTGTCGAAGTGTTAAAACACTTTAGGCGTTTATGGGGGTTTGATATCCGGCTTGAGTCTTGGGGAAAAGAAGGATTAGTGAAGAGTTATACCTGTACGGAAGAAACAGATTCATAAAATATTGAGAGAAGCATGTTATTAAGCATGCTTCTTACTTGCTCTAGTGAACCAGAGTGTGATTTCATCTGTTGTTTTATCTGGTATAGAGTAGCGTCAATTCAATGAATAAATCCAAGGTTATCAAAACCATTATAAAAATGTTAGAACAGCGGTTTGATACTGCTGCAAATGCTGCTCGTCAGGCTTATGAAGCTGCTACAAGCAAAGAAAGTGTTGCTGAGAACAAGTATGACACTTTTGGTTTAGAAGCTTCTTACCTAGCTCATGGGCAATCTCAGCGTGTATTGGATTGTGAAAATGATTTAAAACGGTTTTTAGCCATGGAGTTCAAATCTTTTCAAGCGGATGACCCTATTGAGATGGGAGCATTAGTTGGGTTAATGGATGAATCTGGAAAGTCTTTGACCTGTTTTATATCACCCTGTGCGGGTGGCCAAACCTTTAATGATGAGGCTGAAAGTGGCATGTTAATTACGCCAAGTTCTCCTTTAGGTAAATCAATTATGGGGTCATTGTTAGAGGATGAAATTAAAGTCAGTATTGGAAACGATGTGAAATTTTATGAAATAACGTACCTTGCTTAAATGAAATGGTTAATCCAACCCTAATATTTCAATCTATCAATTGTGAGTCCCTTCTTATAAAAGGATTTAAGGTCAAGCTTTGAACTCCGTCTGTGGTCTCAGCGTATTTTACAGTCCCTATCTTAGGGGCTGTTTTTAAGTCATCTGTTTGATACATTTCTTCTTAAACGAATAAAGGTGTAATTTATAAGCCCGCTTTTATCGTTAATTCAATATTTTTAAACGTCTCATTGATTAATGCTCGAATCATTTTTGTAGCTATGGTATTTTGCCCGCCCATTTTTAAAACGAATAGCATAGGCTGATAAAAACATGATAGCTGGATTTGATTATGGTACTTCTAATTGCGCCATCTCAGCCATAACCGATAAAACCAAGCGAGATGGTCAAATTGGCCTTGTAGAGTTAGAGCAGGGTAAATGTTTTGTTCCTTCTACTTTATATGCTTTAGAGCGTGAACTGATTGTCGAATCAGTGGCGCTTAATATGAAAGATGAAATTAATAAAAAAGATTTTATTAGTCGTCGTCAGAATCAATTGAATATGGCGCAAAGAGTCAGGCGAGAAGCGGATATTCAGCAGAATGAGCAAAGTCTGTTTTTTGGCCGAGAGGCATTTTCACACTATCTCGCTCAGCCTGATGAAGGCTATTTTGTAAAGTCGCCTAAATCTTTTTTAGGTGGTAGTGGTTTTAGGGCTGAGTTTATTCATTTTTTCGAAGATGTTGTAACGGCTATGATGCAAAATATCAAACAAAGAGCAGAGCAAAGTTTAGGTGAAGAACTGATTCATACTGTGATTGGTAGGCCGGTGAACTTTCAAGGGATAAATGCCGAAAATGCTAACCGTCAGGCACTCGACATACTGACAAATTCAGCCAAGCGAGCTGGTTTTAAATCGGTTGAATTTTTGTATGAACCTATTGCTGCAGGCTTAGCATTTGAGAGTCGATTAGACGAAGACAAAACGGTCTTGGTCGTCGATATCGGCGGTGGTACAAGTGATTGTGCCATGGTAAGAATGGGGCCAAACTATCGCTCAAAGCTAGACCGCTCAGCGGACTTTCTTGGTCATACAGGTGAGCGTATAGGTGGAAACGATTTAGATATCCAGCTTGCAGGTAAAAATCTTATGCCATTATTTGGTATGGATTCCACCTTGAAAAATGATCTGCCTATGCCGACGCAAGTTTTTTGGGATGCGGTTACAACCAATGATGTAAATGCACAATCAAACTTTAATAGTATGCAGACAGGGGTTCATCTTGAGCAGATGTATCGAGATGCTAAAGAGCCAGGTTTATTAAAACGCTTTATCAATCTAAGGGAAGAAAAGCAAAACTTCCACCTTGTTAGGGATGCTGAGCAATGCAAAATAGCTTTGTCAGATAAACTGGTTCACCAGGTAAACTTAGATTATATCGAAGCGGGTTTATTCTGTGATGTTGATCGTGAAAGTTATGCTAAGCGCATTCAACCCCCTTTGACTAAAATGCTTAACCTAATGGAAGAAGCAATAAAACAAGCAGGAGTGACGCCTGATTTAGTCTTTGTAACGGGTGGTTCAGCTCAGTCTCCTGTAATTCGAGAAGCCATTGCTCAGCGCTTAGGAGCGATTGAAATTCTAGATGGCGACCATTTTGGTAGTGTCGCGGCAGGGCTGGGTGTTTGGGCAAATAAAATCTATGCCTAGTGACAACACGATTTATTAATACTAAATACCTTAAGCGGGTTTATAACCTGCTTAAGGGGTCAATATCTAGCTCGGTGGGCACTGTTTTAACGCCACAAAACATCATCACAAGGTTTCTTAACCCGGTATTAATATCAAGAGCATGAAGGCCTTTGATAGTCTGATCCACTAACGCCATATAACGTTGCATATAGTTCAATGTGTTGATGTTGTGACGACTCAGCGCACTTTCGTAAAAAGGAATGCGTTTATCCCAGATTCTTTGTTTTTGGCAGGCTTGTCGGATCGACATACTGGCGCTGGCATGCATTAACTTATCGAGTGTTTGAATCTCTCTATTAAGTAACCATAGCATTATGTTGTTATCAACACCCTCGGCATCCAGCTGTTGTAAACAGTGTAATGACTCTTTCACTTTACCCATTAAAATGCGGTCACTTAAATCATAAATAGAATAACGGCTGCTATCAGAGACTGATTCAGCAATCATCTGTTCATCAATACGACTGCCAGGTCCATGAATCAAAACGAGTTTTTCTAACTCTTGAGAAAGTGCGAGTAAATTGCCTTCATTACGTTCGCAAATTAATGCCGCAGCATCTTTTGTTAGGCTCAAATCAATGCTGGTGGCTCTTTTTTGCAACCATTGTCCAAGGCGATTGCTTTCAATCGGCCAAATTTGAATAAACACGCCAAGTGATTCTAGTTTACTGAACCATTTGGTCTTTTGGCTTCGAGCATCGAGCTTGGGTAAGCAGAGTAAGATAATATTATCATTATTTAACTCCTTCCCTAATTGAGTTAAGGCTTTTGTGTGCTTTTCAGAGAGCTTGTCAATTTGTATATCAAATAGTCTCTGGGAGGAAAATAAAGACAGAGCTTGGTTTTCCTGTAGTATTTCTTGCCAATCAAATTGCGCATCAACGACAAAACGAAGACGCTCTTCAATGCCTTTGCTCGGTAATATTTTACGAATGCTATCGCTAGCTTCTTGAATTAATAAAGGTTCATCCCCTGAAATAATATAAAGAGGGTGGCGTTGTTTATTAATCGTCTGTTCAATCTGCTCAGCTTTTATTTTCATTCGAAAGTATTTCTTTGGCTTATTTTATAAGGGTTAAAGTGGTGCGTAAGCCAGATCGCTCACTAGTTGTTGTGCTAAATCTTCGGCCATATCTGTCATTTGCTCACTGTTATAAGCAAGTACCGTATCATCACTGGCATTTTGGTTAGATAAGGTTCTGGTTACGGACACTGTTCGTGGTCCATAAAGGGACTTACCCGTATTGTCTCGAATGAAATAGCTCGCTTTCATTAACCTTTCTTTTTCAGTGATATCGTTATTACTGGCGGTTGAAAGTGTTTTATCGGTATAGATGATTTTCAAAACCTTAAGTTCTAACACCTCATCATCAACCAGGGTGCTGTCATCTAATAGAGTAATATCGGCGAGTGTTAGTGACTTTTTGAGCGTTTGGTCAAAACTTGGCATAGCACTTAAAGAGACTAACTTTATTGTCTTTAAGGCTTGAGGTATGGGGAGTTGGCCTTTTAGGTGAAAACCACACGCACTAATTATAAACGCTAGAAAAGCGATACTTGCTAATTTAAAAGGGAGGAAGCTGACATTCTGAGATGAAAAAAATACCATATTATGGTCCAAGCTTAGGTAACAAAGGAGTAAGAAAGCAAGACTCTCTTACTCCATATTCGTATTAGTTAGCGACGATATTGACCAGTCGACCCGGTACAACGATTACCTTACGAACTGTTTTGCCTTCAATAAACTTAGCGACGTTTTCATTGGCAAGTGCTAATGCTTCAATCTCATCGTTACTGGCATTAACAGAGACAGACATTTCGGCACGTTTTTTCCCCAGTACTTGAATAACAATGGTTAGCTCATCTTTGATAAGTGCGCTTTTATCGACACTTGGCCAAGGTGCATTTACCACGTTAGAGTCATGACCTAGAGCGCTCCATAGCTCATGGGAAATGTGTGGGACAATAGGAGATAGGCAAAGCGTCGCAGCCTCAAGAGCCTCTTGCTCTACCGCTAACCCAAGTTCAGACTTATCTTCATACTTGCTGATTTCATTGCACAGTTCCATCAAAGCAGCAATGGCGGTATTAAAGGTCTGACGACGCTCAATATCATCTGTCACTTTAGCAATGGTTTCGTGTGTTTTACGTCTTAGTGACTTCTGCTCTGAAGTAAGTTTCGTTGTGTCTAACGTACCAACAGTGCCCGAATTATTGTGGCGATAAGCCAAAGCCCATAAACGGCGTAAGAAACGTGAAGAACCATCAACCCCAGCATCATTCCACTCTAATGATTGCTCAGGTGGCGCAGTAAACATGATAAATAGACGGACAGTATCTGCACCGTACCTTTCAATCATTTCTTGAGGATCGACCGTGTTGCCTTTTGATTTAGACATCTTAGTACCATCTTTGTTAACCATACCTTGCGTCAGTAGACGTTTGAACGGTTCGTTTGATGTTACTAATCCCGCATCGCGAAGCAACTTATGGAAGAAGCGAGCGTAAAGCAGATGAAGAATGGCATGCTCAACCCCACCAACATACTGATCAACAGGAAGCCAATAGTTAGCTTCGTCTGTTAGCATCATGTCATCACTTTCTGGGCTACAGTAACGAGCATAGTACCAAGAAGATTCCATGAAGGTATCAAAAGTATCGGTTTCACGTTCAGCCGATTCCCCTTCAAACTCAATTGCTGAGAAGTCAGGGTTATTCTTAATCGGAGAGTTAACCCCATCCATGACAACATCAGTCGGTAGTTCTACTGGCAGTTGGCTAGCGGGAACGGTTTTAACATCGCCGTTTGGCATATTAATGGTTGGGATAGGTGTCCCCCAATAACGTTGTCGGCTAACACCCCAATCACGTAGACGGAAGTTCACTTTTATATCGCCAATGCCGTTGGTTTTCATCCATTCGCTAACGGCTTTAAATGCATCACTAAAGGCTAAGCCATCAAACTCACCAGAGTTACAAAGAATACCCTTCTCAGTGTAAGCGGCTTTATTTAAGTCAAACTCTTCAGGGTTAGCTGGCGTAATAACTTGTTTAATAGGCAAGCCATATGTTTTGGCAAACTCGAAGTCTCTTTGATCATGGGCAGGTACCGACATAACCGCACCTGAACCGTAGTCCATCAAGACAAAGTTAGCGGCGTATACGGCAATCTCGTCACCTGTTATAGGGTGAATCGCTTTAAAGCCAGTATCCATGCCTTTTTTCTCCATCGTTGCCATATCGGCTTCGGTGGTAGAGGTAGTCTTACAGTCGACAATGAAGTTAGCAAGTTCAGGGTTAGTTTGAGCGGCTTCTAGTGAAAGAGGGTGCTCTGTGGCAACTGCCATATAAGTGACACCCATAATGGTATCAGGACGAGTGGTATAAACGCTGATTCTATCTTCGTGTTTATCCCCTTTGCCTTTTATAGCGAAGCTGAACTCTAGCCCTTCAGATCGACCAATCCAGTTACGTTGCATGGCTTTAACTTTTTCAGGCCATTCATCCAGTTGGTCTAGATCATCTAATAATTCTTGTGCGTAATCAGTGATACGAATAAACCACTGAGGAATCTCTTTTTTGACAACATTCGTGCCGCAACGCCAGCAAGCGCCATCTTCAACTTGCTCGTTAGCTAATACTGTTTTATCTTCAGGACACCAGTTAACGGCAGACGTTTTTTTATACGCCATGCCTTTTTCAACTAATTGAGTGAAGAACCATTGCTCCCAACGATAATATTCAGGAGTACAGGTAGCAATCTCTCTATCCCAGTCATAACCAAAACCAAGTTGCTTAAGCTGGTGTTTCATATAAGCAATGTTTTCTTTGGTCCATTTAGCGGGCGCAGTTTTGTGTTTAATTGCGGCATTCTCAGCTGGCAATCCAAACGCATCCCAGCCCATAGGCTGAAGAACATTTTTGCCTTGCATTCGTTGGTAACGTGAAATAACGTCACCTATGGTGTAATTACGAACATGACCCATGTGAAGACGTCCACTTGGGTAAGGGAACATGGAAAGGCAATAAAACTTTTCCTTGTTGCTATCGGCAACCGCTTTAAATATTTTGTTTTCATCCCAGAATAACTGAGCGGCAGATTCAATGCTTTGCGGATTATATTGTTCTTGCATGACGGTAAAATTATCCCAAGTTGGCCTGATGTCTTTCTATTTGAGATCAAGCCTAGTGTTAATTATCGATAGAGTTATAGATTGTGAGCTATTTTATATAGATGAGGCAGTAAATAGAAGGCACAAGAGGGTCTAGTTATGAAATCAGATAAAAAAGAAAGCGAAACAAGTGGTGGATTAGTCGATGAGACTCGAAAAACACTCGAAGCGGCTAAATCTTGGGTCATTGATGATGCTAATTTAGCTACCGCATATTGGCATCATAAAATGGGGTACATGGAAGCTTGGGTTTCTGCGCATTGGCACCTTGTTCTAGAAAATGGCAAAGAAGCCCTTGAGGAGTTAGACGAAATTGAAGACTTGGGCCTATTATGGTTAGTTGATCATGTTAATCAAAACCCGGTGCCGCTAACCCACTGTCATACCGCGGGTAGTCGTTGCGAGCCTGGTGTTTATCGATGCATGTCATGTAATCAAGAGCAAAAGTTAGAGGCTCAAGTAGAGCTAGATATTTGTGATACCTGTGGTTATGGGGTTTTTTCAAGCCACTTTGAAAGCTCACAAGACTAAGTGATTGAGATTAATGGCCCTCTATTTTAGTTAGAGGGAAATCATCTAATACGCTAAACGCCGCTATTTGGTTAATAGCTGATAGGCTCTATTTTTGTTTTGCATTAGGTTAGTGGTCAGGATGATGTTATTTAAAATGCTGTTTTATTTTTTGCGCGCGATAATAACCGGCGTAGCCTATCGTCAGGCTCAATAACAGACTTAAAACGATTAAGTTGCCGTATTGGACATAAGGGGTGATACCTTTTAATAGCGTTACATTGGTACTAAGGCTCGTTCGAGTAAATTGAGGGAGACGACTAATAATAACGCCCTGTTCATCCATAATAGCCGTGACGCCGGTATTGGTTGCTCTGATTAAATAGCGGCCACTTTCTTTGGCTCGAAATTGCGCTATTTGTAAATGTTGTAATGGCCCGATTGAGTTACCAAACCAACCATCATTACTCACGGTTAATAAAAGATCACTGTCTCTGACCATGTTCCTAACGAGTTCAGGGTAAACAATTTCATAACAGATGAAACTGGATATTGCCCATTCTCCAATCTGTAAGCTTGGCTGGTTAACCTCTCCTTTTTTAAAAGAGGCCATGGGTTGTCCGAAAATATCAAATAAAGGGCCTAAATAATCCTGGAAAGGAATGTACTCACCAAATGGCACCAGTTTTTGTTTTAGATACAAACCAAAGCCATTACCCATGGTCCAAAGGCCATTATAAAAATCACCTTGGCCCGCGGGTTTATCCAGAGCTTGGGTAAAAACAGGTATACCTGTAATAAGGCTCGTATTGCTTTCTTTAAGCGTTTTATCAAAGTCTGCTAGGAAGGGTTTTACCTGATGATGCAAATAGGTGATGGCTGTTTCAGGCCAAATGATTAAATCACTGTCTAGGTGTTTAAGACTAGTTGATTGGTAATAATCTAAGGTGGGCCCTGCGTTTTGTGGTAACCACTTTTCATCTTGTTTAACATTGCCCTGAATAAGAGTTGTTTTAAGTGTGCCTATTTCTGTTGTAAGACTGATAGGGGACAGGGTTAAAAACAAACCAAACCCCCACGCTAGCGTTAGCAGGAGTACAATTAAACACTGCTTGGTTAGGCCTTCTAAAAAGACCGCCATAGGTAAACTAAAGGTTAATAGTGCAATACCACTTAATAGCCAGATACCGCCATAAGGAGACAGCTCAAAAGCCCATGAAGAATGTAAGCTATAGCCAGGTAATAACCACGGAAATCCAGTAAATAGGTAGCTACGTAAATATTCACAAAATAGTAGAGACAAAGTTAAGAGCAGAGCACTAGGCCATCGGGTTAATCTAGATTGTAACTTCCAGGCAAGGCTAAAGGCTAAGGCATAAAAACTTGCCAATAAACTAATAAATAAAAGGGTGATTAATACCGAGAGAATTAAGCCAATTTGACCATAGGTAGCGATACTGACATAGATCCAAGATATCCCTGCACCAAAAAAGCCAAAACCAAGAAAAAATCCGCTTTTAAGTGCAGTTAGAGGATTTTTTGCGCGCTTGATTAGCCAAATACCAGTACTAATAGTCACCGCATAGGCGGGCCAAATGTTATAGGGCGCGAAAGCAAATACACCGCACATGCCAGATATCATGGCAATAAGGTAGTTTAACTTATCGCCATATTTTCGTTGGCAAGTTTGAATAAAGTTAGGAAGCCAGTGTGTGCTTGTAAGGTGGTTTTTATCAGCTGAATTTAAACGTCCATGTTTCATAACAATCTAGGGTCACTTATTATGCAATATCAGCTTCAGGTAGTTTTACTTGAAGGGTTTTAACTCGACGGCCATCTGATTTCACGACAGTAAATTGAATGTCATCAATAGCGATCTCTTCACCGCGACTGGGTACATGACCAAACTGCTGAACTATGATACCGCCGATCGTATCAAACTCTTCTTCACTAAATTGGGTTTTGAAATATTGATTAAAATCCTCAACCGCATAAAGTGCAGGCACATGATAAGTGCCAGGTAATTCGAGCTTTTTGACGTTTTCATTTTCTAGTTTGTCGGTTTCATCTTCAATTTCACCCACAATCTGTTCGAGCACATCTTCAATCGTGACGAGACCAGAAACGCTGCCATATTCATCTAATACGATAGCCATGTGGTAACGTTTGGTACGAAACTCATTAAGTAAAACGTTTAAACGTTTACTCTCAGGAATGAAATTAGCTTCCCTTAGTCTCTCTAGATAATCTTCATTACTGACATCACCTTCATTAAATAATAAAGGCAAAAGATCTTTTGCTAATAAAACGCCTAAAATCTCATCAGAATCTTCTCCCACAACAGGAAATCGTGAGTGTGAGGATTCAATGATTTTTCTTAAGGTTGTTTTAGGATCATCATCTGACTTTACCACCACCATTTGAGAAGGTGGAATCATGATATCTCTAACTTGCACTTCAGAAACTTCAAGTGCACCTTCAATAATTGTAAATGCATCCTTGTCGATGACTTCAGATTGAACCGACACTTCAAGTAGATTAATGATATCTGCTCTACTTTTGGGTTCGTCATTAAAAGCCTGACTTAGGCGTTCAAACCAAGATTTTGGCTGCTGATCGTTTGAAGGACTCGATCGGTCTTCGCTCATAGTAGTCTGATCTCACTCATTTATCAGATAGGGGTTAGGGATGTCTAATTGTGCAAGTATGCTTATTTCTAAGCTTTCCATTTCTTGCGCATCATCCTCATTTATATGGTCAAAGCCACGTAAATGCAAGGTACCATGAATTACCATATGTGCCCAATGATGAAATAGTTTTTTATTTTGCTCTGTGGTTTCTTTTTCAACGACTTGTCGACAAATAATCAAATCACCAAGCAGAGGAAGGTCGATACCTTCAGGCACTTCAAAAGGAAAAGACAGTACATTGGTCGGTTTATCTTTACCTCGATACTGATGATTTAGGTTTTGACTTTCTTCTTCATCAACAATTCTAACGGTTAACTCATAAACAGTGCCATTATGAGGAAGAGCGGGTGAAATCCATTCACTGAAGTCTTGTAGGCTAGGTAAGTTGTCGGTATTAGCGCTAGCTAGCTGTAAATCGAGATCTAAATTCATTGTATTATTACTCATTATTAGTATTAAGCATCTCGGTTTTGTCTTGTTGGGCTTTGATATTCGCCGCTTTCTTTTCAGCTCGTTCGGCTTCTTGTTGCTCATCAAATGCATCATAAGCTTCAACAATTCGCTGAACAAGAGGGTGTCTAACCACATCAATAGAACTAAATTGAGTCATGCTGATGCCCTTTACACCATCGAGTACGTGTACGGCATGTGCAAGACCCGAAGACGTTCCTCTTGGTAAGTCAATTTGCGTTCGGTCACCGGTAATCACAGCCGTTGAGCCAAAGCCAATACGGGTCAGGAACATTTTCATTTGCTCGCGGGTGGTATTTTGAGACTCATCTAGAATGATAAAGGCATTGTTAAGCGTGCGTCCTCGCATAAATGCCAAAGGGGCAATCTCAATGACATTTTTTTCAATCAATTTGTCGACAAGTTCAAACCCGAGCATGTCATATAAGGCATCATAGAGAGGGCGCAAATAGGGATCGATTTTCTGGGTTAAATCACCAGGTAAAAAGCCGAGCTTCTCGCCAGCTTCTACCGCAGGACGTACTAACATAATACGTTCTACACGGTCATTTTCTAACGCCTCAACAGCACAGGCAACAGCCAAATAGGTTTTGCCTGTTCCGGCTGGACCAATGCCAAAATTAATATCATTTTGTCGTATTTCACTGACATAATTTTGTTGATTTTGACCCTTTGCTTTGACATGTAGTTTACGCGTTTTAATAGACGGAAATTCAGTCGTCGCTGCTTTAGCTGAAAGTGTCTCTACGGCAGATTCTTGTAGGAATAAATGTACCATTTGAGGGCTTAAATCAGCGTCAGCAAGGGACTCACGATACAAGTTTTCAAGCAATGTTTTGCAACTGGCTAAGACAGTCTGATCTGAGCCTGTGATTGTAAAAAGCTCGCCGCGATAGCGAATTTCTACCCCAAGCCTTTCTTCGATAAGCGTTAAATTACAGTCTAATTGACCACATAAATTAGCAAGTGCTGCAGCCTCGGGAGGCTGCAGCGTGGCATGTAACGTTGTTAGTGTTTCCAAGGGCGACCCTAAAACGAAAGTGAGTGATGAAATTAATTAAGTTCGAACTCTGATTCTAGTTCAGAGCTGATCATCTCACCTAATAATGAATTGGGATATGCATTGGTAATAATGACATCAGCAAATTTTCCGACCAACAGTGGTTCTGCAGCAGAAAAATTAACAATACGATTGTTCTCTGTTCTGCCTTGCATTTGACCTGGATCTCTAGGTGAGTAACCACTGACTAGGATGCGTTGCGTCGAGCCTATCATTGCTTGGCTATAATCATAGGCGTGTTGTTTGATACGTCTTTGAAGTATGGCTAACCGCTGTTTTTTATCGTCTTCAGATAAGGTGTCTTCAAGATCGGAGGCCGGAGTACCTGGACGTTGGCTATAAATAAAACTAAATGAATGGTCAAATCCAACTTCTTGAATAAGGTTCATTGTATCCATGAAGTCTTCGTCTGTTTCTCCTGGAAAGCCAATAATGAAATCAGAAGAAAGGCTTATGCCTGGACGTGCTTCTTTAATGCGATTAATTTTATCAATATAAGATTGACGATCATGGCCACGCTTCATCGCTTTTAGAATGCTATCAGCACCACTTTGTACTGGTAGATGTAAATGGCTAACAAGTTTCGGAATATTTCTAAATGCTTCAATCAAACTATCAGAAAACTCAACCGGATGAGAAGTGGTAAAGCGGATGCGTTCAACTCCGTCTATTTGTGCAATGGCGCTAATTACGTCAGCTAAATCAGATTCTATATCGTCATTGTCTGTACCGCGATAGGCATTAACATTTTGACCTAATAGATGGATTTCACGTACACCTTGTTCAGCAAGTTGCATGACTTCAACAAGAATATCGGCAAATGGGCGGCTAACTTCTTCGCCTCGCGTGTAGGGAACAACACAAAAGGTACAGTATTTACTACAGCCTTCCATAATAGACACAAATGCTTCAGCCCCTTTTACTTTAGGTGCAGGCAAATGATCAAACTTTTCAATTTCCGGAAAGGTGATGTCAGTGATAGGTATGGAATTGGCCGCTGCATCAACCATTTCAGGTAATTTATGCAGTGTTTGAGGGCCAAATATCATATCAACATATTTCGCTCTTTTGCGAATCGCATCGCCTTCTTGGCTTGCTACACAGCCACCGACGCCGATTTTTAAATCAGGATTTTTATCTTTAAGCTTTTTCCAGCGTCCAAGTTGGTGGTACACCTTATCTTGTGCTTTCTCTCTAATGGAGCAGGTATTGAGAAGAAGCACATCGGCGTCCTCTGCATTATCTGTTAGTTCCATTTCGTGGCTTTCGCCAAGTAAATCAGCCATACGAGATGAATCATATTCATTCATTTGGCAGCCATGAGTCTGGATGAAAAGTTTTTTTGCCATTGTGATGTTAAGAACCGCGCAATTAATCTAGATAAAAGGGTGTCAGATAGACTTAGTCGACATTATATGGAGCTTTGCATTAGAAACCTAGACTTGAATTCTAATCATTCTACTTTTATTCAGAAAATACAGCGCTTTAATTCATGGAGGCGAGGTTATGAGTTCTTTTTAAACGGCTTCATTGGGATCAAGGTTTCGAATTTTAAGGCGATTAATTATGCTCTTTTCAAATAGGAGCCATGGAAAAACAAGAAAATATCACAGTTAAGATCTAATCTTGACAATAGGAACTTGTGGTTTCGTGATTCGAGTTACTCATTCTTATGTAGATGGCGGGCCTATTATGGGGCAATTTGTATGTAAAGAGTTTTCCTCTTTAGAGCAAGATCTTAAAAGTGACCTGTTGGAGTGCTATAAAGAAGCTCAGCTAGAAATTGAGGAAATCATTAATAATATTGAAGATGACGGTTTTGCGTTTGAAAAACTCGACACTTTATTTCGCTCTTTACATAGTATGAAAGGTAATTGCTCTGTTTGTTTTTTAGACCCTTTGGTGGCTGTTCTGCATAAACTGGAAGAAATAGTTGACGGAATGAGAGGTCGTTATATTGTTTATCATTCGGCGCTAGGGGAATTAACGAATGTTGTATTAGAAGAAATTGCACTCATTTTAAATCAGCTTTTTAGCTCTCATGTGGCGGATGACGATTTACTTGAATTAATGAGAATAAACCTCACCGAGCTTTATGCATTAGATGATGATTCTCTAAGGGGTGATAAGGCAGAAAGTATTTTATCTATCATAGAGCACGCCAAACTTGATGAGTTAGCGCAGGAGGATGAGGAAGAAGAGGCACTGTTAATTAAAGCTGAGTTCTCAGATGATCAAGCAATAGATATAGAGCAATTTAAACTACTGTCGGCAAAATTGAATCGATTGCTTGGCTACTCACCAGAAAGAGGGGAGCGGATTCTTAAGCTTTGTCTTTTGATTAATAACGGCTTAAATCAACCTGTTGATGCAGCCCAATTAAGCGCTGCAGCCTACATGCATGGTATGGGGCGCGCGTTAGTATTAAAAGCTCAGAACGATGAAGAGGCTAAACAAATCGCAGAGAAAAATCATCCAATTGTCGGAGCAAAACTACTCAGTAAACATTTGGGCTGGGAAGAGGCCGTTGTCATTGTTAAAACCCATGAAGAGCATTTTGATGGCACAGGTTTCCCAGACGCGCTGGTCGGATCTTTAATTCCATCAGGTGCTTTTGTGTTATCTATGGCGGTTAAGTTTATTGACACTGTGTGGGGGACTTCGGGAGGTGAATACAAAAAGAATGCCATGAAGGCAGTGCAGAAAGTTAATTTTGAAAGTGGTAAGCAGTTTCCTCCACACCTTATTGATGCCTTTAATCATGCTATTCGAAAAGTATTAGTCGCTAGGAATAAATAAGCGCTGAGGCTAATAAAAAAGCCCAACTCAAATGAGTTGGGCTTTTTTTGTTGGAGACTTTATTGAGTCAGCCTATTCTGGGCCTGCATCCGTTTCATTTTGTGTCGTAAGGTCTTGAGTTAGTTTGTCAATTAAGGATTGCTTCAGAGTTAGTTGTTGCTGCAGTGACTCAATTCTATCCCTTAATATTTTCTGCTGTTTATTAGACTCTTTTAACGAGCCTTGCTCTTCTTCAAGTTTCTCTTGATTAGCGTCTAATTTAGCTTCTAGGTTGGAAATTTCGTTTTCTAACTTAGTCTGAGCTTCAGAGTCAGTTAACGCTTCAATTAACTCAACAATCATATCTGTTTGAACGCGGATAGGCTTGTCCCTAAAATCAGACTCGTTAATCGCCTTAGAGATATCCAATAAACGGTTTTCAATCTCTAAAGCAACAGCTTCAAATTTAAGATTAGATGTAGACCTTAAGCGTTTTACTTCATTGGCTACTTGGGTGGTGTGGTTGATTTCAAACTTAACTTTATCAGTCATTTCCTCAATGACTTCTTCGTCACGTGGGTTATTCTCAACTTCGCTGGTTGCAAGAGTTAACTCTGCTTTTGTTTTATTAAAACTAATAGGAGCAAGTGTACCTATACCGCCTTTTTTAAGTTGGGCAACTTCGTCTTCTAGAGGTTCGATATTAATTTTCAGAATAACTTTGATTTCGAGTTTTTTGGCAGTATTTAAAAATGCGACTTGTTTGTTTTGAGCGTCGCCGATGTCTTTATCGGCAACATAAGCAAATAAAGCGACATAAGCAGTTTTTACACTACGATAGTTTTGTTTGAAATGAGTCTCTGCTTCAATGCTGTCAAGGTATTCCATTTGATCAATAGAGTCAGCAAGAATCGTATCGGCTCTTTCTTTAAGCTGTAATAATTTTTCATGCTTGGTTTTAACAATGGCTAGCTTTTCATTAAATTCATCAGCATAGGTGCCTGATGAGAAAATAGAAAAATCTTTAATCGCTTTTGCTGGGTCATCGGCAAAGTCGCTATATACGTCAACCGCCTCGGCCCAAGCGCTAAGCGTGTCTTTGTAGAAGCTTTTTGAATATAGCTCTAGAGGCTCAATATCTTTTAGTTTTTGAAGCCATAATTCATAATCAGCCTTAGCTGCCTCATATACTCCTTCTGCTTGAACACTTTCATCAACTGGAGTGACGCTACCAGCGACTTGAGCAGGTTTGGTGCTTGAGCTACCACAGGCCGTGAGTGCAACGCCTGTGACTATAATCAAGGCACATTTTTTGAAATTGTTCATATGATATCCCTAAAAAGACATTTATCGTGGTGGATTGGGCTTACGTTGTCATTTGCATAAAAATATTAAAAGAAATTTTAACTAATTTAAATAATGTAAAGAAATAATAACTTCAAAACACTGTTCTTATATTGTGTTTAAATATATAAGCTTTTTCATATTAGGTGAAGGATTAAACGAATAAGAGTTACTAACTTTTCAATTCATTACATAAAGTTTATGAGTGATGGTTCACTTTACTGCCTGCTCTTCTAAACTTAATCCGTTGACGTGAAAAGGTAAGGCTCATGAAATTTTATACAAATAGTTTATTAATGAAGCTATTTATCCCTGTTGCTTTAATCTTTATTGTGATGGGCTCTATCTTAGTTGTGTATTTCTCTTCTGCGGTTAGAGAAAATGCGGAAGCGTCAGCTTTGCCATCTGCGATAAGTACGGTACAGCAATATAAAACCATACGGGGTTATTACACTCAAAATGTGGTTAAAAAAGTGTTAGCGGGGTCGAATATGAAACCTCACTTTAACCACAAATCAAATGACAACCAAATCCCCTTACCCGCCACTTTTATTCATGATCTAAGTGACGAATTTTCCAAGCAAGGTATGACCTTAAAACTGTATAGTCAATTTCCCTTTCCAAACCGTAATAATAGGAAATTAGACGATTTTGCTAAACAGGCTTGGCAAGAATTAAACAAGGATCCTAGTCGGACTATCAGCCGAGTTCAGAAGATAAATGGTCATGAGGTAGTGCGGGTTGCACTCGCCGATACTATGACACAACAAGGGTGTGTCAACTGTCATAATGCTCACCCCGATACCCCCAAAAAAGGTTGGAAGCTAGGGGACGTACGTGGCGTGTTAGAAGTTCAAATTCCGATTGATTTGCAGATTGCTGCCGGTAACGCGCTAAATATGAAGTTAATTAGTTTTCTGATAGTGACATTAGCCATATCCATGATAGTGCTGCTTTATGCCTTTAGGCGCTTAATTACCTTAAGGTTGAACCGAGTTAGCAGTGCTTTGCAGGGGATAGTTGAAGGTAATGGTGATCTAACTCAGAGGTTGGATATGGGCGTGGAGGATGAAGTGGGTGCCATCGCTAAAGCCTTTAATGGTTTTGTGGAAAAAATGGAAGTATCGTTAAAAGAAGTGGGTGGCCAAATAGGGAACCTAGTGTCCACGTCAAAATCATTATCGGGTGTTGCAGAACGCTCTCAACTGGGCGTAACCATGCAGCAGAAAGAAACAGACATGGTTGCTACGGCAATGAATCAAATGAATGCAACTGCACAGCAGGTTGCTGATTTGGCGCTAAGTGCATCTGAACAAGCACAACAAGCACAACAAGATGCGCAAGCTGGGAGAAATGTTGTTGTTGCCAATATGAAAGCGGTCCAAATGTTGTCTAAAGAGATGCAGCAGTCTGCTGAAGTTGTCACCAAACTTGAGGCGGATAGTCAAAATATTGGCGGTGTGTTGGATGTTATACGAGGGATAGCAGAGCAAACAAATTTATTGGCCTTGAATGCAGCGATAGAAGCCGCAAGAGCAGGGGAGCAGGGACGAGGTTTTGCTGTGGTTGCTGATGAAGTAAGGACGTTGGCAAGTCGTACTCAGGCTTCAACCGAAGAAATACAAAGTATGATTAGTCGGTTGCAAGATGGTGCAAAAGAAGCGGTTACAACGATAGATAAGGGCAATCAGAGTTTACAATCTAGTCTAGAAAAAGCCGATGAGACCAATGAAATGATAGAGGGGATTGTCGTATCGACGCAAAATATTTATGACCTTAACAGCCAGATAGCAACAGCGGCAGAAGAGCAAACGGCAGTGAGTGATGAGATTAATAGGAACATTAATAATATAGCGGGTGTGGCTGAAAATAATACCAATGATACTCAGCATCTTCTCACTTCGGTAGAAGATATAGGAGAGACGGTTAAAATAGTTAACAATCAGTTGAGTGGCTTAACAAAGAGTTAACGTTTTAATTAGAAAGGGCAAACGGCAATAAACTTTATCCATGCCTGAGTAAATGGATGACTAAACTCTAAGCGGTAGGCATGTAAATGCAGTCGTTTATCGTCGGGACAACACAGGCTATCGTAAAACTCATCACCTAATATGGGGTGGGACATGCTTTGCATATGAACCCTTAGTTGATGGGAGCGACCGGTAATTGGGAAGAGTGCGACCCGGCTGTGTTTGGACTCAGTTTTATGGGCTAGTTTTTTCCAACGAGTGGTTGCTGATTTCCCCCATTCTCTGTGAATGATTTGCCTTGG
>Ga0209396_1000321_pt1 | contig 59347 bp, 61 predicted proteins | sample GOMGulsemesocosm_6_FD_184638 | JGI IMG/M metagenome (GOLD analysis project Ga0209396, IMG submission 184638) | Methane-oxidizing microbial communities from mesocosms in the Gulf of Mexico - GOM8C Gulf of Mexico (SPAdes) (version 2) | ecosystem: Environmental > Aquatic > Marine > Cold seeps... | reverse complement strand
CATAAAGGATCAGAAGGAACGGTTACAAAAATTCTTCGTGAAAAAAACAAAGCGATTGTTGAAGGTGTAAACATGGTTTCTAAGCATGTTAAGCCTAACGCTGAAAATCCTCAAGGAGGGATCGTAAAAAAAGAAGCTGCTATGCAGATTTCTAATTTATCTTTATTAACTAAGGACGGTAAAACTACCAGAGTTGGTTATAAGGGTGAAGGGAAAGATAAAGTTAGAGTTTCTAAAAAATCTAATGAAGTAATTTAGTTATGGCTTACGTTTCAAGATTAAAACAAGAGTACAAGGACAGAATTGTTACTGCTCTTACAGAAGAATTTAGTTACAAAAATGTAATGCAAGTACCTAAATTAGAGAAAATTATTATTTCTAAAGGTGTGGGTGCTGCAGTATCTGATAAGAAATTGATAGATCACGCGTTAGAAGAAATCACTAAGATTTCTGGACAGCAAGCTGTGTCTACTTTATCAAAAAAGGATGTTGCAACTTTCAAATTACGTAAAGGAATGCCAATTGGTGTTAAAGTAACTTTGCGTGCTGAAAGAATGTATGAGTTTTTAGATAGATTAGTTACTGCGTCTTTACCACGTGTAAGAGATTTTGGTGGAATCAAAGCTGATGGTTTTGATGGAAGGGGTAATTACAGTTTAGGAATTACTGAGCAAATTATTTTTCCAGAAATAAATATTGACAAAGTTAATAAAATTGGCGGAATGAATATTACATTTGTAACTTCGGCTGATACTGATAAAGAAGCAAAATCATTGTTAACTGAATTAGGTTTACCTTTTAAAAAGAATTAAGACATGGCTAAAGAATCGATGAAGGCCCGTGAGGTCAAAAGACGTAAGTTAGTTGCAAAATATGCTACAAAAAGAGCTGCTTTGAAAGAAGCTGGTGATTATGATGCATTGCAAAAATTACCGAAAAATGCATCTCCAGTTCGTTTACATAACAGATGTAAATTAACAGGACGTCCAAAAGGATACATGCGTACGTTCGGAATTTCTCGTGTTACATTCAGAGAAATGGCTAACCAAGGGTTAATACCTGGAGTAAGAAAAGCCAGCTGGTAAAAGTTTATAAATTGGTTTAAGGTTCGGCAGTAATGTTTACTGCCGAAAACCAAAGCCGCAAATTAATATATATGTATACAGATCCAATAGCGGATTACCTAACGAGAGTTAGGAATGCAGTGAGAGCCAACCACAGAGTGGTTGAAATTCCTGCTTCTAATTTAAAGAAAGCTATAACTAAGATTTTATTTGATCAAGGTTATATTTTAAGTTACAAATTTGATGACGAATCAGTACAAGGAACAATTAAAATTGCCTTGAAATATGACGAGAACAAGCAATCTGTAATTAGAAAGATAGAAAGAGTAAGTAAGCCTGGTTTACGTAGGTATGTTTCTTCAACTGAAATGCCAAGAGTTTTAAATAGCTTAGGTGTTGCCATTGTTTCTACTTCTAAAGGAGTTATGACAGGAAAACAAGCTCGTAGAGAGAATGTTGGTGGAGAAGTTATTTGTTCAGTTTGCTAATTTTTAAAATCTAGAAAGCATGTCAAGAATAGGTAAAAGTCCAATTGAAATTCCAGCAGGAGTTACAGTTGATGTAAAAGAAGGAGTGGTTGTAGTTAAAGGTAAAATGGGTGAATTAACTCAGGAAGTTTTAGATATAACTGTAAAGATAGAAGAAGGAGTAATAACTTTAGAGCGTCCATCAGATGTTAAAGATCATAAAGCAAAGCACGGTTTGTATAGAGCTTTGATTGCTAACATGATTGAAGGTGTAGCTAAAGGATTTACTAAAGAATTGGAATTAGTAGGAGTAGGGTATAGAGCAAGTAATCAAGGTCAAAAGCTTGATTTGGCTTTAGGGTTCTCTCATAACATTGTTTTAGATGTGGCTCCTGAAGTTAAAATCGAAACAATATCTGACAAAGGTAAAAATCCAATTATAAAATTAACATCTGCAGATAAACAATTAGTAGGGCAAGTAGCGGCTAAAATTCGTTCTTACCGTAGGCCAGAACCGTATAAAGGTAAAGGTGTTAAGTTTGTTGGAGAATTGTTAAGAAGAAAAGCTGGTAAATCAGCTTAATATTTTTAAGGCGATACAAAATAGTAGGCCAATAATCATTTTTACGTTAAATTTTAATGATCATTGTTTTTATAATTTTGAGGAACTTTAGAATACTAAAAATCGACAAATGAAATTATCAAAAAACGATAGAAAAACAAGAATCCATAACAGAGTTAGGAAAATTGTTTCTGGTACTTCTGAAAGGCCAAGATTGGCTGTTTACAGAAGTAACAAAGAAATTTACGCGCAAGTAATTGATGACGTAACTGGAAAAACAATTGTTGCATCTTCTTCAAGAGACAAGGGTTTTAGTGCTGAAAAAGGTTCTAAGTCTGAAATCGCTACTTTAGTTGGTAAGGCTGTTGCTGAAAAAGCTATCAAAGCTGGTATTAATACTATTTCTTTTGATAGAGGTGGTTCTTTGTATCATGGTAGAATTAAGTCATTAGCTGACGGAGCTAGAGAAGGTGGATTAAAATTTTAAGAAATATGTTTCAAACTAATAAAAATGCAGAACTAGTAAAACCTCAGGGTTTAGATCTTAAAGATCGTTTAGTTGGTGTAAATCGTGTTACTAAAGTAACAAAGGGTGGTAGAGCATTCGGATTTTCAGCTATTGTTGTAGTTGGAGATGAAGCTGGAGTTGTTGGTCATGGTTTAGGAAAGTCTAAGGATGTTGCTAGTGCTATTGCTAAGGCTATAGAAGATGCTAAGAAAAACTTGGTTCGTATTCCTTTAATAAAAGGAACTTTACCTCACCAACAAAAAGGTAAGTTTGGTGGAGCAAGAGTTAACATTATCCCAGCTGCTCCTGGAACAGGAGTAATTGCAGGTGGTGCTATGCGTCATGTACTTGAGGCTGTAGGTGTACATGACGTACTATCTAAATCTCAGGGGTCTTCTAATGCTCATAACGTAGTTAAAGCAACTTTTGATGCTTTATTACAATTAAGAGATGCTAAAGATGTTGCAAGACAAAGAGGTATTTCTTTAGAGAAATTGTTTAAAGGTTAATCAAGTTAAAGATGGCAAAGATTAAAGTAACATTAGTAAACAGTGCTATTGGTAGACCAGAAAGACAAAAGAGAACATTAGTTGCTCTAGGTCTTAAAAAGTTAAACCAAACTATAGTACATGATGCTACACCAACAATCGTTGGTATGGTAAACAAAGTTCAACATTTAGTTTCTGTAACGGAAGCTTAATTAAAACATTTATAACATGGATTTAAGTAATTTAAAACCAGCTGAAGGTTCAGTACGTAACAATTCTAAGAGGCTTGGTAGAGGTCAAGGTTCTGGAAAAGGTGGTACTGCAGCTAGAGGGCACAAAGGAGCAAAGTCAAGATCTGGATATTCTAGAAAGATTGGTTTTGAAGGAGGTCAAATGCCTTTACAACGTCGTGTCCCTAAGTTTGGTTTCACAAACATCAATCGTAAAGAGTTTGCAGGTGTAAACTTGGATACTTTACAAGAATTGGTAGATGCTGGAAAACTTACTGATACTGTAGATTTAGACGTGTTGATTGCTAACAGAATTGTTGGTAAAAACGACTTAGTTAAAATTTTAGGTAGAGGAGAGTTAAAAGCAAAATTAACAGTTTCTGTTCATAAGTTTACTGCAAATGCATTAGCGGCTATCGAAGCTGCTGGAGGGTCTGCTGTAACTTTATAATATTATTTCATGAAGAAAATTATAGAATCAATACAAGGAGTTTGGCAAATTGAAGAATTAAGAAATAAAATTCTTATTACTTTAAGTTTATTACTTGCCTATAGATTTGGAGCACAAATTGTGTTGCCAGGTATAGATGTAAGTCAATTGTCAGGATTAGGTGATAAATTCGATGATGGAGGTTTTTTAGCCTTAATCAACGCTTTTACTGGAGGAGCTTTAGCTAAAGCTTCTGTATTTGCACTTGGTATAATGCCTTATATTTCTGCTTCTATTGTTGTTCAATTAATGACTATAGCAATTCCTTATCTTCAAAAACTACAAAAAGAAGGTGCTAGTGGGCAAAAGAAAATCACACAAATTACACGTTGGTTAACCATCGTTATTTGTACTGTCCAAGCGCCATTTTATTTAGGAAGTTTACCTAGTTTAGGTGTTCCTGAAGCAGCTTTTGTTTTTGGTAGAGGGGGAATGTTTTGGGTTTCTTCGATTACGATCTTAGTTACAGGGTGTGTATTCGCTATGTGGTTAGGTGAGAAAATTACTGATAAAGGAATAGGTAACGGTATATCACTACTTATTATGGTAGGAATTATTGCTAGTTTACCTTCTTCTTTTATGCAGGAAATTGGTTCTAGAATGACTGGAGATGGTGCCAACGGTGGCCTTATGATGATTTTGATAGAAGTGATTGTTTGGTTAGTAATTATTCTACTTTCAATAATGCTCGTATTAGCTGTTAGGCAGGTTCCTGTTCAGTATGCTAGGCGTTCAGCAGTTGGAGGTTATGAAGAAGGTGCTAGGCAGTTTTTACCATTGAAGTTAAACGCTTCTGGGGTAATGCCAATTATATTTGCTCAAGCTATTATGTTTGTTCCTGCGGTTGTAGGAGAAGCATTTGGTGAGGGAGCGGTTGCTAATTTCTTAAAAACAGAGTTTACGAATATGTTCGGTTTTTGGTATAATGTAGTGTTCGCATTATTGATTATCATCTTTACATATTTTTATACTGCAATTACAGTTCCTACCAATAAAATGGCAGAAGACTTAAAGCGTAGTAATGGTTTTATTCCAGGTATTAAACCAGGGACAGAAACTGCTGATTATTTAGACAAGATAATGTCACAAATTACATTACCTGGGTCTATCTTCTTAGCGCTTATCGCAATATGTCCTGCAATTGTAATTAAATTAATGAACATTCAACAAGGGTGGGCATTGTTTTACGGAGGTACATCATTACTAATTTTAGTAGGTGTAGCAATGGATACAATGCAACAAGTGAATTCATACTTGTTAAATAAACATTATGACGGATTAATGGAAACTGGTAAAAATAGAAAAGCAGTAGCGTAACTATGGCAAAGCAACAAGCAATAGAGCAAGACGGAAGTATTATTGAAGCATTATCAAATGCGATGTTCCGTGTTGAGTTGGAAAATGGTCACATTGTAACAGCTCATATATCAGGTAAGATGCGTATGCATTATATTAAGTTGTTACCTGGTGATAAAGTAAAGCTTGAAATGAGTCCTTATGACTTGTCAAAAGCAAGAATTACATACAGATATTAAAATAATTGATTAAAAATTATTAATATATCTAACAATTATTTAGTTTTGCAATCTCGTAAAACTAAATAGTTGTCACGAAACAATGAAAATGGAGAGTGATTTCTGTTTTCAAAATAAAAATTAAGAGATGAAAGTAAGAGCATCAGTTAAAAAAAGAAGTGCAGAGTGCAAAATCGTACGTCGTAAAGGTAGATTGTACGTTATTAATAAAAAGAATCCTAGATTTAAACAAAGACAAGGGTAATGGCTAGAATTGCAGGTGTTGATATCCCAAAACATAAAAGGGGTGTAGTCGCATTAACTTACATATTTGGTGTAGGTTCTACTAGAGCTAAGAATGCTTTAGCGACAGCAGGAGTAAGTGAAGATACAAAAGTTTCAGATTGGACTGATGAAGAAATCGGTAACATTCGTGAGGCGATTGGGTCATTCACAATTGAAGGTGAATTACGTACTGAAATTCAATTAAACATTAAACGTTTAATGGATATCGGATGTAACAGAGGAATTCGTCATAGAGTTGGTTTACCTTTAAGAGGTCAACGAACTAAGAATAACTCTAGAACTAGAAAAGGTAGAAGAAAAACAGTAGCTAACAAGAAAAAAGCATAATATTATGGCAAAGTCAACAAAAACTGCTAAGAAAAGAAAGGTTGTTGTAGACGCGGTAGGTGAAGCTCACGTATCATCGTCATTCAATAATATTATCATCTCTTTGACAAACAAAAAAGGTGATGTAATAGCTTGGTCTTCTGCTGGTAAGATGGGGTTTAGAGGTTCTAAAAAGAATACTCCTTACGCTGCTCAAACTGCTGCTGAAGATTGTGCGAAAACTGCACACGAAGCAGGATTAAGAAAAGTAAAGGTATATGTTAAGGGACCAGGTAACGGACGTGAGTCTGCAATCAGATCTTTACACAATGCAGGGATTGATGTTACGGAGATTATCGATGTAACACCTACAGCTCATAACGGTTGTAGACCTCCTAAAAGAAGAAGAGTTTAATAACTTTTGAAAATAAACTGAAACGTAACTTTTGTTATGTTTCAGTTCTTTTTATATTTAATAATCACTGAGTGGATACCATGGTTTTCGAAGGATAGATAAGCCTTAATTCATAACCCCGCTCTTAATAATTTAGAAATGGCAAGATATACAGGACCAAAGACTAGAATTGCTCGTAAGTTTGGTGAAGCAATTTTCGGAGAAGATAAATCTTTTGAAAAAAGAAATTTTCCTCCAGGACAGCACGGTAACACTCGTAGAAGAGGTAAAAAATCAGAATACGCTATCCAATTAATGGAAAAGCAAAAAGCGAAATATACTTATGGTATGTTAGAGCGTCAATTCCGTAACTTATTTAAAAAAGCATCTGCTGATAAAGGTATTACAGGTGAGGTTTTATTACAATTATGTGAATCAAGATTAGATAATGTTGTTTACAGAATGGGTGTTTCTCCTTCAAGAAGTGGAGCACGTCAATTAGTTTCTCACAGACATATTACTGTTAACGGAGAAATCGTAAACATACCTTCTTACTCATTAAACGCAGGTGATGTTGTTGGAGTAAGAGAAAAGTCTAAATCTTTATCTGCTATTGAAAACTCATTAGCAAATAATAGTAATGTTTTTGAATGGATGACTTGGAACAATGCTACTAAATCAGGAACTTTTGTTGCTGTGCCAGTACGTTTACAAATTCCAGAAAACATCAAAGAACAATTGATCGTAGAATTATATTCTAAGTAATAAATTAATCATATTGAGATTCAGCCAAAGGGTTTATTTGTATTTCTTCACACTTATAAACCGCGCAACTGAATAGCAATTAAAAGAAGAAAAAATGGCAATTTTAAATTTTCAAAAACCAGATAAGGTTATCATGATCGATTCTTCTGAGTTCGAAGGTAAATTCGAATTTAGACCACTAGAACCAGGTTATGGATTAACTGTAGGTAATGCACTTAGAAGAGTGTTGTTATCTTCTTTGGAAGGATTTGCAATTACTTCAACTCGTATTGATGGAGTAGAGCATGAGTTTTCTACTATTTCAGGAGTTGTAGAAGATGTTACAGAAATTATTTTAAACTTAAAGCAAGTTCGTTTTAAGCAGCAAATTGAAGATGTAGACAACGAAACTGTGTCTATTTCTGTATCAGGTAAAAAACAACTTACTGCAGGTGATTTTCAAAAATTCATCTCTGGATTTCAAGTGTTAAATACAGATTTAGTTATCTGTAACTTAGATCCTAAAGTGAATTTCAATATGGAAATTACTATTGAAAAAGGTAGAGGGTATGTTCCTGCAGAAGAAAATAAAAAAGCTAATGCTCCATTAGGGACTATTTTTGTTGATTCTATATACACACCTATTAAAAACGTGATGTATAAAATTGAAAATTTCCGTGTTGAACAAAAAACTGATTACGAAAAATTAGTATTTGAAATTCAAACAGACGGATCTATTCATCCTAAGGATGCGTTAACTGATGCTGCAAGAATTTTAATTCACCACTTCATGTTATTCTCTGATGAGCGTATCACTTTAGAGGCTGATGAAATTGCGCAAACAGAAACATATGACGAGGAATCATTACATATGAGACAATTGCTTAAAACTAAGCTTGTTGATATGGATCTTTCAGTTCGTGCGTTAAACTGTTTAAAGGCTGCTGAAGTAGATACTTTAGGAGACTTAGTGTCATTTAATAAAAATGACTTAATGAAGTTCCGTAACTTCGGTAAAAAATCGTTAACTGAATTAGATGAGTTAGTAGCGATTAAGAACTTAACATTCGGAATGGATTTAGCAAAATACAAATTAGATAAAGATTAAATTATGCTAAAGATGTATTGTGATTAATCACAATACATCTTTTCTTTTTTTATTCAAACAAACAAATAAATTAATGCATCATATTTTGCTCCTCATAATGAGTTGATGCAAGATGGTGTGAAATACCAAATACAATGAGACACGGTAAAAAAATAAATCACTTAGGTAGAAAGAAAGCGCATAGAGTTGCGATGTTGTCAAATATGGCATGTTCTTTAATAGAGCACAAACGTATTAACACTACTGTAGCTAAGGCGAAAGCTTTAAAGCAATTTTTCGAACCTTTAGTGACTAAGTCTAAAAGTGATACAACTCACAATCGTCGTTTAGTATTCGCTAAATTAAGACAAAAAGAAGCAGTAACTGAATTATTCAGGGATGTAGCAGTAAAAGTTGGAGATCGTCCAGGAGGTTATACTCGTATCATCAAGTTAGGAAACCGTTTAGGGGATAACGCTGATATGGCAATGGTTGAATTGGTAGATTACAATGAAATCTATAATGCAGGGAAGAAAGAGGCTAAAAAGACTACTCGTAGAAGTAGAGGTAAAAAAGCAGCTCCAGCAGCAGTAGATACAGCAGCTTCTAAAGAAGAAGAATAAGATATTCTAAACTCATTTTTAAAAGGTAAGCTAATGTATTAGCTTACCTTTTTTTTTTTGTAATTTTTTTAGTATCTTTTGGCCAATCTATACTATAATTCTGTAGTGTTCAATTTTAATTATTATGAAGAGATTATTGTTATTACCATTATTACTATTATTTGTGCCAACTAATGCTCAAGTAGCGGCTTCGGGAACTATTAGTGCTAATATTTCAGCAGGTATTAGTGGAGGTATGTGGTCTAAGTCTGCAAGTAATTTGTCTAAAATAAGTGGGTCACCATACTTGTTGAATAAATGGAAGAATTCATCTGTAATTTATGGTATAGGTGAACGTGTACAGCGTGTTCCTTTCTTAAACTTAAATCTTGAAACTAATAGTTTTGAAACAAAATTATTAAAAACTGAGGGCGCCACTGTGAATTCAATATCGGTATCAGATTCAGTTTTTGTTTTTGATTCAAATGCTATTGTTAAGATTTTAATTAATAAACGTGAATTTAGAAAAGTAAATAGTCCAATTACAGGAAAAAAAGAGTTTATGGAGTATGTTTCCAAAACAGGTAATATTGAAATTTATAAAAGCTATTTTTTAACTATCGTGAAAGGAAAATTAAATCCTTTAACGAATCAAACTATGTCGCCAGATAAATTTGTTAAAAAACATGCTTATTTTATTAAAAATGATGAAGGAGTGAAAGCTTTTAAAATGCGTAAAGGGGCGCTTTTAAAATTATTTGGGTCTCATAAAAACGCTGTAAATAAATTTATGAAAGAAAATGGCTTGAATTTAAAAAAGGATTCTCATGTTAAGAGGGTTGTTAGTTACTACAACTCATTATAATGCTTTAAAAAGGATAAACTTTTTAGTTTATCCTTTTTTTTTGCACTAATTTTGCGCTATTAATATCACACAACTAAATAACAATAGTAATGAAGTATCAAACTCGAAGAAAAGCAATACTACTATTAGCTGATGGTACGATTTTCTACGGAAAATCTGTAGCTGATAAAGAAGGCACGTCCTTTGGAGAGGTTTGTTTTAATACAGGAATGACTGGATATCAGGAAATCTTTACTGACCCTTCTTATTTTGGTCAATTAATGGTTACTACAAATACACACATTGGTAATTACGGTACTGCTGAAGAAGAAAATGAATCTAAAGGAGTTAAAATATCAGGGTTGATTTGTAAAAACTTTAGTTATGATTATTCTAGAGATATTGCGAATAGATCGTTAGAAAGTTTTTTAGATGAAAGTAATTTGTTTGCTATTTCTGACGTTGATACAAGGGCTTTAGTTTCTTATATTCGTGATAATGGAGCAATGAATGCTGTAATGTCAACTGATGTTGATAATATAGAAGGATTAAAAAAGCAGTTAGCTGATAGTCCTAATATGAATGGTTTGGAATTAGCATCAAAAGTATCTTGCACTGAGTCTTACTATTTCGGAGATGAAGAAGCTACGTATAAAGTTGCTGCTTTAGATATCGGAATTAAAAAAAGTATATTAAAGAATCTATCTTCAAGAGATGTGTATGTAAAGGTGTTTCCTTACAATGCAACATTTGAAGAAATGAATGCTTGGAATCCTGATGGGTACTTTTTATCAAATGGCCCTGGAGATCCAGAACCTTTAGTAGGGGCTCAAGTGGTAGCTAAAGAAATCATAAAAAGAGATTTACCTTTATTTGGTATTTGTTTAGGGCATCAAGTTATTGCTATTGCAAATGGAATTTCAACATTTAAAATGCATAACGGACATAGAGGAATCAATCATCCTGTTATGAATATAGCAACAGGTAAAGGTGAAATTACTTCACAAAATCATGGTTTCGCAGTTAATAAAGAGGAAGCTGTAGCTAATCCACAAGTGGAAATCTCGCATACGCATTTAAACGATCATACGGTAGCTGGTTTAAAAATGAAAAACAAAAATTGTTTTTCAGTACAATACCATCCAGAAGCAAGTCCTGGGCCGCATGATTCAAGATATTTGTTTGATCAGTTTGTAGCAAATATAAAAGAAGCTAAATTACAAAACGCATAATATTTAAATTCAAGCCTCACAGGAGTTATTCTTGTGAGGTTTATTTAGTCTATATCCTTGGTGTAATAACCTGAGGTATGGATTAGGTAAATAACTTTTTCGTTCGAGCATTATCTCGGGAAATAAAACCCATTGATGGGATTAAACTAAAAATACAACGCAATTATGAGTATGATTATTGGTGTTCATGCAAGACAAATTTTTGATTCAAGAGGTAATCCAACTGTAGAGGTTGACGTAACTACTGAAAATGGATTTATGGGACGTGCAGTTGTGCCTTCAGGTGCTTCTACAGGAGAACATGAAGCTGTTGAATTACGTGATGGCGGAAGCGCTTATATGGGAAAAGGAGTTTTAAAAGCTGTTGAAAATGTAAATATTACAATCGCAGAGGAATTATTAGGAGTGTCTGTTTTTGAGCAAAATAGTATCGATAAGTTAATGATCGATCTTGATGGAACAGAAAATAAATCAAACTTAGGTGCTAATGCTATTTTAGGGGTGTCATTGGCCTGTGCTAAAGCAGCAGCTAATGAGCTTGGATTGCCGCTGTACCGATATATTGGTGGAGTATCCGCTAATACATTGCCTGTGCCAATGATGAATATTATCAACGGAGGTTCTCATAGTGATGCGCCAATTGCATTTCAAGAGTTTATGATTGTTCCTGTTAAGGCGAAAAACTTTACACATGCAATGCAAATGGGAACAGAGATTTTTCACAATCTTAAGAAGGTGTTGAAAGATAGGGGTTTGTCTACTGCAGTAGGAGATGAAGGTGGTTTTGCGCCAACTTTAGAAGGTACTGAGGATGCACTTGATTCTGTTAAGTTAGCAGTTGAGAATGCAGGGTACACTTTTGGAGATGAAATTATGATTGCTTTAGATTGTGCAGCAGCAGAATTCTATGTTGATGGAAAATATGATTATTCTAAGTTTGAAGGAGCTGGAGGAGCTATAAGAACATCAGAAGAACAAGCTCAGTATTTAACCGATTTGTGTGCTAATTATCCAATTATTTCGGTAGAAGATGGAATGGATGAAAATGATTGGGATGGATGGAAATTATTAACAGATAAAGTTGGTGATAAAGTACAATTAGTAGGTGATGATTTATTCGTAACAAACGTGAAACGTTTGGAACGTGGTATTAAAAATAATACTGCAAATTCAATATTGATTAAAGTTAACCAAATAGGAACTTTAACTGAAACGATAGCGGCAGTTAATATGGCACATAATGCAGGGTACACTTCTGTAATGAGTCATCGTTCTGGTGAAACAGAGGACAATACTATTGCTGATTTAGCTGTAGCGTTAAACTGTGGTCAGATAAAAACTGGATCTGCTTCTCGTTCGGATAGAATGGCAAAATATAATCAGTTATTACGTATTGAAGAAGAGTTAGGTTTTGTGGCTTATTATCCACAAGAAAATGCTTTTAAGATTAAATAAGAATTTATTAAAAGATTGTTAAAGCGCTAAAAAATTTATTTTTAGCGCTTTTTTTTTGTGTATATTTAAACTTAAAACTGACTATATGGGTATTCGTATAATGACATTAATGATTGTCTTACTATCGTTAATTTCTTGTGATGAAAATAATAAATCATCAAATCATGAGGTGTATGTTGGGGCGTACAGAAGTATGGATCGATTAATTCCTTATCCTTTTGTGTTAAGTAAAATGAGTGATTCTGTTATGTTGTATAACAATAAAGGAGAAAAGCTTATTGCGTTGTTGTATGATGAATTAAAATCGGGTGATACATTAAAGTTTAAAGAGCATCATTTTTATATACAGAAAAAAAAATCCGAAGAGCTATTGGTTTATGATTTATTGGATACATTAAAATTTCCTAATCATGAAAAATATGGCTTAAGTTTAAAGTCAGTCGCAAAATTTAATAAGGTAAAGTTTATTGCTGATTTAAATGAAAATAAGATTAAGCGCTTGTTACTTGAAAGTGTTTTGAGTCATGATGTTGTGTCTGATGAAAATTCATCTCCTAATGCAGATTTTAAAATTAGAAGAAGTTATCAGTTTAAAGAAGAGGTTTTAGAAGAGTTGACCGAATATTTTTATGATGGATTAAGGATTTTGTCGGAATACGAAGAAAAAAGATGGAGCCTGTTTTCGGTAGGTAACATATTACTTTTGTCAATAGATGAAGGTGAGGATAATCCACAGTCAATATATCAAGTTTCTAAAGCTTCAGCAGGAGAAATTGTTTTAAAGGATTTTTCGGCTTATGAGGAAAAAAGTATTGTTTTAAAAAAGGAGGGGCTTGATAAAGAAATGTTTGTGGAGTTGAAAGAAAAATCAGTTTATATTTCTAGGTGTTTTGACGGTTTTCAAGGAGAGTATTATCATCAAAGTGTAACTTACGGTAAAGGTAATAAGTATATTTTAGATGCAGTAAATAAGAATCCGCCCAAAACGGATTTAAATAAAAATGGCTATATAATTGCACATTTTAATATCAGTTGTAAAGGAGGTTTAAATGATTTTGGTTTAATTCAAATGGATAGGGCTTATAAAAAAATGAGTTTCTCTAAAGAGATTGTAAAACATATATTTAATCAAGTGTTGTTGCTTAAAGATTGGCCTGTTGATAATATAAGTTTGAGTAAAGGATATTATCAAGATGTTCATGCATTTTTGATGTTTAAAATAGAAAACGGAAAAATTACAGATTTATGTCCATAAAGTTAGCGTTTAAATTAGTATTGGTATTATTGTTTATTTCATGTAATAATACCAAAAGTACAGAAGATAAGTTTTCTAACTTGACGGAGGCAGAAAAGGATTCTATTTCAGAGCGATATAATGGCTATTCAAGATATTTCTATCAACCTTCTAAGATGCATAGAATGGTTAAAGATTCAGCTTTAATAGTTCAGCCGCTTAATGTAGGTGCTAGGCAAAAATTATCTTATTCCTATAAAAAAAGAGGAGAGCATATTAAGGCAATGGAGGTATTGAATAAAGCAGTTGAAATAGATTTGGAAAAAGGGAATGTTGACGCGTTGCAATATAGAATATGGTCCTTGTTGTATTATTATAGGGATTATGAGGGAGTACTGAGTGATATTAAATTGATGAAATCCGTTTCAGGAGATGACTATAGTGTTTGTTGGGGAGAGCCTTGTGGTTTTCACGAGGGTCAGGCTTTATATAAGTTGGGTAGGTTTGACGAGTCTATAGCTGCTTTTGAAAGAGTGAATACTGAAGAAAAGGAATTAGGCTTTGATGTTGAAGGTAATTATTTCAATTATTTTTATATGGCTAGGTGTTATGCTAAAAAAGAATTGCATCAAAAAGCAATTGCTTATTATGATAAAGCTTTGATTGGTTTTAAAGGATCTCCTGAGGTGTATTTTTACAAAGCGATGTCGTTTAAAAAAATGGGAGATGATGTAAAGGCCAAAGAATGCTTTAAGGACGCGAAAATAAATATAGCAAACTCAATGGAAGAACCATATGTGGAAAGGTTTGATGAAGTGTTTTTGTATATGATTACTGATGAGCTTAACAAACTAGATTAACCGTTAAAAACTTAATTTAGAATTAACAATTTATTAATGTGGTTAAAAGATTGTTTTTAACCATTTTTTTTATGCGTGAATAGTTTCTTATTTAGTGGTATTTTTCGTAAATTCGTCCGATTGAATATTTTAACCCAAGCTAATAAAATGTATTAGCAGAATTAAGTGAAGGAGAAAAAAACTATGGCGGATATAGCTACTTTAGAAGTAAACGGTAAAAAATTAGAATTTCCAGTAATTAAAGGAACTGAAAATGAACTAGCAATTGATATTAAAGCATTAAGAAGTGCGTCTGGTGGTGTAGTTACCATTGATGCAGGGTATAAAAATACTGGTTCGTGTACAAGTGCAATTACTTTTTTGAATGGAGAGGAAGGAATTTTAAGATACCGTGGTTATTCTATAGAAGAATTGGCTGAAAAAGCAGATTTTTTAGAAGTTGCATATTTATTAATTTTTGGAGAATTACCAACAACTGAGCAATTAGCGAAATTTGATGCTGATATCAAAGCTGAAGCACATGTTGATGAAGATATCAAAAAAATATTAGATGGTTTTCCAAAGACGGCTCACCCAATGGGAGTGTTGTCATCTTTAACAAGTGCATTAATTGCATTTAATCCGTCTTCAGTGAATGTTGATTCTGAGGAAGATATGTACAAAGCAATTGTTACAGTTTTAGGAAAGTTTCCAGTATTAACTGCTTGGGCACATAGAAAGAAAATGGGATTACCTTTAGATTACGGTGATGATTCATTAGGGTATGTTGAAAACTTCATGAAAATGATGTTTAACAAACCAAATCAAGAATACAAGCCAAATCCAGTAATTAATAATGCTATTGATAAATTATTAATTTTACATGCTGATCATGAGCAAAATTGTTCTACATCTACTGTACGTATTGTAGGTTCATCTCACGCAGGTTTATATGCGTCACTTTCTGCAGGAATATCTGCATTATGGGGACCATTACATGGAGGAGCTAATCAAGCAGTAATTGAAATGTTGGAAGACATTAAAGCTGATGGTGGAGATACTAAAAAATACATGGCTAAAGCTAAAGATAAGCAAGATCCTTTCCGTTTAATGGGGTTCGGACATCGTGTTTATAAAAACTTTGACCCAAGAGCAAAAATTATAAAAGTAGCTGCTGATGATGTTTTAGGAGCTTTAGGAGTTGAAGATCCTATATTAGAAGTAGCTAAAGGATTAGAGCAAGAAGCTTTATCTGATTCGTATTTCGTAGATAGAAAACTATATCCTAACGTTGATTTCTATTCAGGTATTATCTACAGAGCTTTAGGTATACCAACTGAAATGTTTACACCTATGTTTGCTTTAGGTCGTTTACCAGGTTGGATAGCGCAATGGAGAGAAATGCGTTTGAATAAAGAACCAATAGGTCGTCCTCGTCAAATTTATACAGGAGAAAACTTACGCTCTTTTAAAGAAGTGTCAGAAAGATAAAATAAATATTATAAGATTTAAAAAAAAGCGTGTTGGTGATACTAACACGCTTTTTTTAAACAATACGTTTACATATGAATTGTTTACAAAAGCAATAATTAAATAGTACTTTTGCAAACACATTCTTAATCTATTTAAAATAAATATAATGAGTAAAACAATAAAAATAATCAAAAACAGATCTGATATTGGTGCGGGAACACGTGGTGCTGATATGGGAATTGATGCTATTGAAATAGCTGCAATCAATGAAAAAAATGATTACTTTACTCAATATGAATATGAAGATTTAGAAACAGAAAATGAGTCGATATATAATAAAGTAAATAACTCCTTTGGTAAACGTATTGAGCAGGTTTATAATCAATGTGCTCGTTTAAGTGATGCCGTAAAGCGTAATTTAGAGACGAATAATTTCCCGCTAGTATTGTCTGGGGATCATTCCTCAGCATTAGGTACTATTTCAGGGATTAAGGCTGCTTATCCGGATAAACGTTTAGGTGTGGTTTGGATTGATGCTCATGCTGATATCCATTCGCCATATACGTCTCCGTCAGGAAATATTCATGGAATGCCTTTGGCTGCTGCTTTATCTGAGGATAATAAAACTTGTCAAGTAAATGAAATCTCTGCAAATACTGAAAAGTATTGGAATGCAATGAAAAATATTGGCTGCTCAGGAGCTAAAGTACTTGCTAGTGATGTTATTTATTTTGGAGTTAGAGATACTGAAGAGCCTGAAGATAAGCAAATAGAAGAGTTGAGTATTAAGAATTATATGGTGCATGAGGTGCGTTATAGAGGTTTGGAGGTTTGTGTAAACGAGACCTTAAAAACATTGACTGACTGTGATATGATATACATATCTTTTGATGTTGATAGTATGGATTGTGATTTGGTTTCTTACGGAACAGGAACACCTGTCCCAAAAGGATTTGATCAACATGAAATTGTAGCAATTATAAATCAATTAATTGAATCTAAAAAAGTAGCTTCTGTTGAATTTGTAGAGGTGAATCCATTATTAGATTTTAAAGGAAATAAAATGGCAGAAACAGCTTTTGAAGTATTGAATGCTGTATCTAAAACAATTAAAAAAAACATATAAATTGAGTAAGCAATCCACAAATATCGTTTTAATGGTTCGTCCAGTTTCATTTGCTCAAAATGAGCAAACGGCTAAGTCTAATCATTTTCAACAAGCTATAAAATTAACTCCTAAAGTTATTCAGGAAAAGGCATTAGCTGAGTTTGATTCTTTTGTTGAGAAATTAAAACAAGAAGGAATAAAAGTACTTGTTGTAAAGGACACAATGAATCCACAAACTCCAGATTCAATTTTTCCTAATAACTGGATTTCTTTTCATGAAGGTGGAATTGTAGCAGTATATCCTATGGAAGCTACAAATAGAAGGAAAGAACGAAGGGAAGATGTTTTTACTTTAGTAGAATCTGAAACAGGAGTTGAAATAAAAGATATTGTTGACTATACTTCTGCTGAGCAAGATGAAATTTACTTAGAAGGAACGGGAAGTGTTATCTTGGATAGGGTACATAAAATAGCATATTGCGCCGACTCATCACGATCTAATGAAGAATTGTTTATTGAATTTTGTGAAGATTTTGATTATGATCCAGTTTTTTTCAAAGCAACTCATGCTGTTGGAGAGAAAAGGAAAGCAATTTATCATACCAATGTAATGCTATCTGTCGGAACTGACTTTGCTGTTATTTGTTTGGATGCTATTGATGATAAAAAAGAAAAGAAAAATGTAGTTCAGCATCTAAAGAAATCAGGTAAGGAAGTAATTACAATAACTGAAAGCCAGATGTCTTCTTTTGCAGGTAATATGTTAGAGCTTCAAGGAGATTCGGGCACTGTATTGGTAATGAGTACCCAAGCGAATGAAAGTTTAACTAATGAGCAGTTGGTAAAATTAAAAAGACATGGTTCCATTTTATCGGTTAATTTAAAAACTATTGAAACATTGGGTGGTGGAAGCGCAAGATGTATGTTGACTGAAGTGTTTTAAAGCACTAATGTCGCTTTATAAAATCATGTAAACAAAAAGGGATGAAGAATTTTAATTCTTCATCCCTTTTTGTTTACTAAGATGATTGGTTATATAACAGTTTTGATTAAAGAATGAATTCCTGCCCACAAGTATTCAATTCCTAACGCTATAACGATAAATCCAATTATTCTTGAGATAGAATTGATTCCGTTCGGACCAAGAACTTTAATAATATATTTTGACCCTCTCATCATCATGTAGCAAATAGTGCAAACTACAAACGCAGCAAGTATTGTTGTGATAATCTGACAAGTAGTATTGTATTGCTCATTTAAACCAATCAATAATGATATTGATCCTGGACCAGCCATCATTGGTATAGCTAAAGGGGTAAGTGAAATGCGTTCCCTTTCATGCGCTGCTTCTTTACGTTTTTTACTCATTCCTCGGTTTTTACTAAACTCTCCTTTTAGTAAAGCAAAACCAGAAGAAGCAATGACGAGTCCTCCAGCAATTTTTAATGCGCTCAAACTGATTCCGAAAAAAGCTAAAACATATTTTCCAAAGAAAAATGAAATAACTAAAATTACAAATACATTAATACTTGTGAGTATTGCTGTTTTATTTATTTCCTTTTGTGAATCTCCTTCTGTTAAACTGACAAAAATGGGCACGGTTCCTAATGGGTTCATTACAGAAAATAAAGCACCAAAAATGTATAAAAATAATTCCATTGATTTAAAAATTTTGGCAATAAAAGAATTTTTAATGAATTAGACTTTTATTTAAATGATATTTTTTTATTTTTTCTATAAACAGTAAAAGTTACCGATTAAAGGTGTTAGGTAGTTTTAAATATCGCCAGTTAAAGGTGAGCTTGTTCCGTTCTCTTTTGATGGTAAAATTTAACTATGTAAATGAGTAAATAGGATAAAAATGAATAATTCTTTTAAGAAAATATAATTTATTAATGGCATAGGTTATCTTTGTAGCTCATAAAAATAAGATAATGACAATTCAAGAAACATTAGCGTTAAAAGTTAAGGAAGCATTTGTAGCAATTTACAAGTCAGAATTACCAACAGTGGAATTTCAAGCTACTCGTAAAGAGTTTGCAGGTGATATTACTGTAGTTGTTTTTCCTATGCTGAGGGTTGTTAAAGGTAATCCAGTACAAATTGGTGAGGCTTTAGGTCAGTTTTTAGTTGACAATGTTGTTGAAGTTGAAGCATTCAATGTTGTTAAAGGGTTTTTGAATTTAGTTATTTCTGACGCTCATTATCTTGACTTTTTTCAAGCGATTAAAAATAAAGAAAACTTTGGTTTTGTTACTCCAATTTCTGGAGGAAAGGCTGTAATGGTAGAGTATTCTTCGCCAAATACAAATAAACCTTTGCATTTAGGGCATGTTAGAAACGTATTGTTAGGATATTCGGTTGCTGAAATAATCAAGGCTTCTGGAAAAAAAGTGTATAAAACACAAATAATTAACGATAGAGGAATACATATTTGTAAGAGTATGTTAGCTTGGAATCTATTTGGGAATGAAGAAACTCCTGAGTCTACTGGTTTAAAAGGAGATAAATTGGTTGGTAATTACTATGTAAAGTTTGACCAAGAATATAAAAAGGAAATTGCAGTTTTAGTAGCAGAAGGACAATCAGAAGAAGATGCTAAAAAACAAGCGCCTTTAATATTAGAAGCGCAAGATATGCTTCGTAAGTGGGAGGCTGGTGATGATGAAGTTATAGCGCTTTGGAAGAAAATGAACCAATGGGTTTATGATGGTTTTGAAGTGACGTATAAAAATATAGGAGTAGATTTTGATTCGTATTATTACGAAAGCAATACCTATTTACTAGGGAAAGATAATATAATTGAAGGATTAGAAAGTGGCGTGTTCTTTAAAAAAGAAGACGGTTCTGTTTGGTGTGATTTAACTGAGGATGGATTAGATGAAAAAATAGTACTACGTTCTGATGGAACTGCCGTATATATGACTCAGGATATCGGAACAGCTATTCAGCGTATAAAAGATAATCCGGATATCGGAGGGATGATTTATACCGTAGGTAATGAGCAGGACTATCACTTTAAAGTATTGTTTTTAATTTTGAAAAAATTAGGGTATTCTTGGGCTGATAACTTGCACCATTTAAGTTATGGTATGGTTGATTTGCCTTCAGGGAAAATGAAGAGTAGAGAGGGGACTGTTGTTGATGCCGATGATTTAATGATGGAAATGGTTGCTACTTCAAGAGAAATTTCTGAGGAATTAGGAAAATTAGATGGATATACTGATGCTCAAAAAGAAGAAGTATACACTACAATTGGTATGGGGGCATTAAAATATTTTATACTAAAAGTAGACCCTAAAAAACGCATTCTATTTGACCCTAAAGAATCGGTAGATTTCCAAGGAAACACAGGTCCTTTTATTCAGTATACGTATGCTAGAATTCAGGCAATTTTAAGAAAAGCTGATATAGATTATTCAAAAAATATAACAATAGCATTACATGATAAAGAAAAGGAATTGCTAAAATTAGTAGAGTTATATTCTGAAGTAATTCAGCAAGCAGCTGCTAATCAAAGTCCAGCTTTAATTGCAAACTACACCTACGATTTAGTAAAAGGATATAATTCGTTTTTTCAAAATGTATCTATTTTTGGAGCTGATACTGATGATGAAAAAATATTCAGAGTTCAGTTATCAAACACAGTAGGGAATATAATAAAGTCAGCTTTTGGATTATTGGGAGTTACTGTTCCTGAAAGAATGTAATGAAAATTAATGAGTAAAAAAGCAGCTTGATTTAATATAAATCAAGCTGCTTTTTTGTTTTTTTTTACTTGGGTTGTCTTTAAGTGGGTTGGAGAAATTAGTGAAAAATCTAGTTAAATAAATTTACGTTTTCTCCATCATAATAACCAAAGCCATATTGTTTGGTTAAAAACACAAATCTAGTTTTATCCATAAAAAGGATTCTAGTTACGTTCATGACGCTACCATAGTTATGCGCTATTTTTTTTTGATATAGCAAAACGTTAGGGTCAATAACTAGTTCACTTCTGTAGTCTAATCCATTTTTGTATAGCTTAAAGAATCCATAAATTGAATAATAATATAAAGCTTCGTCAAAGCTATTATAGATCATAGGACCAATAATTTCATTTTGTTTTTTAAAATAAGAATCGCTATTTTCTTTAATGCTATAAAAGTGTTTCTCAGTAGTTGTTTGGTGTTCATAAACGCCGTTTTTATTATGCGAATATGCCAAGCCTTCACTAAAGTAGTAACTACCTGTTATATCTTGGGTGATTGATTTGATACCGTAGTAAAGCGGCAATTCCGTAGGGAATCTATACATATATTCCTTGCTTATTTTCTTTACGTGATAAGGGTGTTTTTTGAATTGCTTTTTTTGATAATCTTTCAAATAATCAGCTTTACTTTTAAATGTTTTCTTTTTGTCAAGTATTGAAAGTGATTTATGATTTAAGAAAGCAGATTTTTTAGTATCAAAAATAAACACTTCAGAATACTTTCCAAAATCATAACTAATCCAGATTCTATCTTTTTGGTCCATATAAGTTAATAGCGGTTTTCGTAATTTATTATTTTTAAAACTATAGAGGCCATTTCCTATTCTATTTTTTTCTTTTGGCATATAATATTTATTATTATACTTAACACCTCTACTTGAAATTGAAGCTATTTTATTTGTTGCAGTAGTGAGAATAGCAAAAGGTGTTCCTGTAAAAACACCAGCTTTCTTTCATTTGTTTGTAGTTGTCTCTTTTAGAATAACACCATCAAGAGTTACGCAGTACGTCTCATTATTATGATTGGTATAGATACAGAAAACGTTTTTTTTAATATAAGAAATAGCTCCTTTATTCATGTCCCAAACAACTAATTTATGTGTTTTGGTAAGCGAGTAAATTAAATTGTCTTTAGTGGCTATGTCTGTATATCTATTTTCATGATTCTTGTCTTTTTGCGCAAGTATTGATATTGAAAAAAAGAAGAATATGTATATGATTGTTTTTTTGTGTATTTGTATCGAGAGTTTTTTTTATTAATAAAAGCATAAATGTTTTTTTTTTGTTACTAAAACCTGAGTCTTTACACAAAATAGTAGTTAAATTTTATTGGAACTGACAAATTTATCTAAAAGGACAATCTACTTAAGTAATAAAAATACATTTTTTATTAGAATTACTGCTGGTATTCTTGTATAATAACTTTTGTTACTCCCTTCATTTTGTGTAATTTTGCGTTTCTCAAATAAGGTATAGATATATGTTTGATAATTTAAGTGATAAGTTAGATAAGGCACTTCATGTTTTAAAAGGACATGGGAAAATAACAGAAGTAAATGTTGCAGATACACTAAAAGAAGTTCGTAGAGCTTTATTAGATGCTGATGTTAACTTTAAGATAGCTAAGGACTTTACCAAAAGAGTAAAGGAAAAAGCATTAGGGGCAGATGTATTAACAGCATTACAGCCTAGTCAGTTAATGGTTAAAATCGTAAAAGATGAATTAACTGAATTGATGGGTGGTGATACTGAAGGTATAAACATGTCAGGTGCGCCAACTGTAATTTTAATGTCAGGATTACAGGGTTCGGGAAAAACTACATTCTCTGGTAAATTAGCAAATTACCTTAAAACTAAAAAAACTAAAAAACCATTATTAGTTGCCTGTGATATCTATCGTCCAGCAGCCATTGATCAGCTGCATATTGTAGGTGATCAAATACAGGTTGATGTGTATTCTGATAGAGGAAATACCGATGCTGTTGCAATTGCTAAGGCAGGTGTTGCTCATGCAAAAGCAAATGGTCATAATGTTGTTATTATTGATACTGCAGGTCGTTTAGCTGTTGATGAAAAAATGATGGCTGAAATATCTGAGGTTCATAAGGCTGTTCAGCCTCAAGAAACTTTATTTGTAGTTGATGCCATGACGGGGCAGGATGCTGTTAATACAGCGAAGGCTTTTAATGATTTATTAAATTTTGACGGGGTAATCCTAACAAAATTAGATGGTGATACACGTGGTGGAGCTGCAATATCAATTAAATCAGTAGTAAATAAACCAATTAAATTTATTGGTACTGGAGAAAAAATGGAAGCTATTGATGTTTTCCATCCTTCTCGTATGGCAGATCGTATCCTTGGGATGGGGGATGTTGTTTCGTTAGTTGAAAGAGCGCAAGAACAATTTGATGAAGAAGAAGCTAGAAAGCTTCAAAAGAAGATTGCTAAAAACCAATTCGGTTTTGACGATTTCTTAAAGCAAATTCAGCAGGTTAAGAAAATGGGAAATATGAAGGACTTAATGGGGATGATCCCGGGTGCTTCTAAAGCCATGAAAGGAATGGATATTGACGATGATGCTTTTAAATATATTGAAGCTATTATATATTCAATGACTCCAGGCGAACGTCAAAAACCAGCGGTGATTAATGCTAATAGAAAAAAGCGTATCGCTAAAGGAGCAGGGCGATCGGTTCAAGAAGTAAATCAGTTACTAAAACAATTCAATCAAATGAGTAAAATGATGAAGATGATGCAAGGCGGCGGCGGCAAGAAGATGATGCAAATGATGCAAGGAATGAAATAAATTAAAAGTGCGCTGCCAAGAGATTGTCGGCGTTTTTTTATAGATATATAACAACACAATTAACAATGCTATAATAACTAGTTATAGCTAAAAAAAAATAACGAATGATATTACTAGACGGTAGGAAAACAAGTAATGACATCAAAGATGAAATAGCTTCTGAAGTAGCTAAAATTAAGAATGATGGAAGTAAAACACCACATTTAGCGGCTATATTGGTTGGTACTGATGGAGCCAGTATGACTTATGTTGGTGCTAAGGTTAAAGCATGTGATCAGATTGGATTTACTTCTACATTAATAGATTTGCCTAGTGAAACTACTGAAGAAGTGCTGTTAGGTGAAATTGAAAAACTAAATAATGATGTAGGTATTGATGGTTTTATTGTTCAATTGCCATTGCCTAAACACATTGATGAGCAAAAGGTTTTAAAGGCGATTAATCCTGATAAAGATGTTGATGGGTTTCATCCTACTAATGTAGGGAGAATGGCATTGGATTTACCATGTTTCTTACCTGCTACACCTTATGGTATTCTAGAGTTGTTGGAGCGTTACAATATTGAAACTTCAGGGAAGAACGTTGTGGTTATGGGGAGAAGTCATATTGTTGGGCGCCCGATGAGTATTTTAATGAGCCAAAAACGTAAAGCTGGTAATGCTACAGTGACATTGGTTCATAGTAGAACTGAGAATTTAAAAAGTTTTACGCAAAAAGCTGATATCATTATTGTTGCAATTGGTATTTCTGAATTTTTAAAAGGAGATATGGTAAAAGAAGGAGTAGTGATAGTAGATGTGGGGATTACTCGATTACCAGATGCGACTAAAAAATCGGGGTTTCGCTTAGCAGGCGATGTTGATTTTGAAAGTGTATCAAAAAAAGCAAGCTATATTACACCGGTTCCTGGTGGAGTAGGGCCAATGACAATTGCAATGTTGTTGAAGAATACATTGTTAGCAAGAAAGCGTCACGGAGCTAATTTATAATAAAAACTACATAAAATTAAAAAGCCAAAATCTAAATAATTTTGGCTTTTTAATTTTATGTAGTTTTGCTTGATTCGCCAGTAAGCGATATTAATTCTTTTAATTCTTCAGGAGTAATGTCACGCCATTGTCCTACGGGTACATCCAAAGAAATGTTCATAATACGCACACGTTTTAGTTTTACTACTTCATATTCTAAGTATTCGCACATACGTCTAATTTGCCTATTGAGTCCTTGAGTAAGTGTTATTTTAAAAGTAAGTTTGCTAACAGGTGTTACTTTGCAATTACGAGTTACCGTATCTAAAATAGGAATACCACTACTCATTTTTTTTAGGAAATCTTGTGTAATTTGTTTGTCAACTGTTACTAAATATTCCTTTTCATGATTATTCCTAGCCCGTAATATTTTATTTACAATATCACCATCATTGGTTAGGAAAATAAGTCCTTCACTGGGTTTATCTAATCTTCCTATAGGGAATATACGAGAAGGGTAATTTATGTAGTCAACAATATTGTCTTTTTCAACTTTTGTATCAGTTGTACAAACAATTCCTACGGGTTTATTAAAAGCTAAATAAATGGGTTTTTCTTTTGATTCGGATATTAGTTTACCATCAACTTTAACTTCGTCAGTAGGTGCTATTTTAGTCCCCATTTCAGGAACAACACCATTGATGGTTACTCTACCTTGGTCAATCAATTTATCAGCTGCTCTACGTGAGCAATATCCAGCTTCGCTTAAAAATTTATTGATTCGTGTTAATTGTATGTCTCCCATGATTCAGATTTACCTTTGTTCTTTTAACAAGAAATTTAAAGATACAAAAAAAGCTACCTGTTTAAAGATAGCTTTAATTTATATTAAAAAACGATGCTTATAATTTAGCAAACATTTTTTCCATTTTTACTTTTTGTTCAGCAGCTAATTCAGCATCTACTAAAATTCTACCAGAATGCTCATCAGTAATTACTTTTTTACGTCCAGCAATTTCTACTTGAACTTGTGGTGGAATTGTAAAGAATGATCCTCCAGCAGCTCCACGTTCAATGGCAACAATAGCTAAACCATTTTTTACGTTAGTTCTAATTCTGTTGTAAGCAATCATCAAGCGCTCTTCAATTTGCTTTTGATATTTTGCTGATTTTTCTAATAAAGCTTCTTCTTCTTTTTCAGTTTCAGAAAGAATCTCATTTAAAGCCTCTTTCTTGTGTTTTAAGTGAACTTCTTTATCGGTTAAACGCTCTTGCGCTTTTCCAATAACTTCACTTTTATGTTCAATTTGAGCTTTGAATTCTTTTACATTCTTTTCTGCCAATTGAATTTCCAATTCTTGAAATTCAGTTTCTTTAGCTAAAGAGGTGTACTCTCTGTTGTTACGAACGTTATCTTGTTGCTTAGTGTATTTTTTAATTAATACCTTAGATTCTTCAATACCATTTAGTTTAGCTTTTATGCTATCCTTAAGTGTTTCGATATCAGTATTAAAGCTTTCAACTCTCAAGCTTAATCCAGCAACTTCATCTTCTAAATCTTCAACTTCTAAAGGAAGTTCTCCTCGTACATTTCTGATTTCATCAATACGAGAGTCGATTAATTGCAAGTTATATAATGCTCTTAATTTCTCTTCTACTGAAATTTCTTTTTTCTTAGCCATATCTTAAAAATAATTGACAGGATTAGTATTAATGCCTGATAAAACGATTGCAAAATTAGGTATTTTTTTGCTAAGAAACTCATATAAAAGCGTTTTTGTGTACTGCTCACTTTCATAATGCCCAATATCGCATAATAAAATTTTGTTTTCAGCTTGATAGAAGTCATGGTATTTTAAGTCGGATGTGATGTAAACATCTGCTTCAGCGCATATTGCGTTCTTAATTGCGCTACTTCCAGACCCTCCTAAAACTGCTATTTTCTGTATGTTTTTACCTATTAAATTAGAGTGTCTAATGCATGAGGTGTTCATTTCTTTTTTTAAGAATGCTAAAAAAGCTTCTTCATTCATAGGAGTTGCTAATTCTCCAATCATACCTAAGCCAATATTTTGATGCGTATTGGTGAGTTTAATTAGCTCGTAAGCAACTTCTTCATAGGGATGATTAGCAAAAAGTGTCTTTAATATTTTTGATTCTAAATGTTTCTCAAATGTTACGTTGATTTGAATCTCATTTTCTGTATGAAAAACTCCTTTAGTCCCTACTTGTGGATTTGAATTTTCATTACCTCTATACGTCCCTTGTCCAGAAGTATTAAAACTACAGGAATCATAATTACCTATGTTTCCAGCACCTGCTTTAAATAAAACCTCTCGAATTTCACTAGCTTTTTCAACAGGGACATATGTAGTAAGTTTGTAGATGAAATCGGATTTTGGAATCAATGTTTTTCTGTTAATCAAATTTAACCTGTCACAAATTGTACTGTTTACGCCATTTTGAACATTGTCTAAAGCAGTATGAGTAGCGTAAATTGAAATGTCATTTTTTATAGCTTTAACAATGGTTTTGTTAACATAATCTTGTCCATTAAATTTTTTAATTCCTGAAAAAACTATGGGATGAAAACTTACTATTAAGTTACAGTTTTTTTCAAGAGCCTCATCAACTACATTTTCAAGCGTGTCATGGGTGATTAATATGCCTTTTAAAGCGGTATTTTTGTTTCCAACCAATAAGCCAACATTGTCATAGCTTTCAGCATATGCTAATGGAGCTAATTCTTCCATGTGTTGAATAACATCTTTTATTTGCATAGATAAAGTGAATTAAGAATTAAATATTGAAGAATTAAAGGAATCATAAAGCTGAATGACAGTTCAAGTAATATTAATTATGTACTACTTGCTTTAATCTTTAATAAGATTGAAATATATAAAAAGTTTCAATTTTTCGGTCATTTTATCATTTAAATTTTTTAACCATTTGCGAGTACAGTGTAGATAGTTTACTTTCGTGTAGTGCTATTTATAAGAAAAATATTATTTCCGTTTTCCGTTATTTACGACTTCGTAACAACTGTTAGAAACCTCTTGTTTGATAAAGGGGTTTTTAAAAGTAAACGGTATGATTTACCCATTTTGGCGGTTGGTAATTTATGTGTTGGCGGAACCGGAAAATCACCAATGATTGAATATTTAATCCGATTATTGAAAGAAGAACATCATGTTGCTACTTTAAGTAGGGGTTATCGAAGGAAATCAGAAGGATTTGTATTGGGTGTTGCGTTATCTACTGCTGCTGATTTAGGAGATGAACCTATGCAATTTTATCAAAAATTTTCTAATATTAATGTAGCGGTTGACGCTGATAGGCAAAACGGAATTTCACAATTATTACAATTAGTTAATCCAGATGTAATTTTATTGGATGATGCTTTTCAGCATAGGAAAGTTACAGCAGGGTTTTATGTGTTGTTAACAAAATATGATTCATTATTTACAGACGATTTAATATTACCTGCAGGGAATTTACGAGAATCAAAACGAGGTGCTAATCGAGCTGATATAGTTGTTGTTACTAAATGTCCAAAAGATTTATCAGTAGCGAAACAAGTTATAATAAGAAAAAAACTTAATCAATATTTTAACAAACATATTTATTTTACATGCATAGCTTATGCAGAAGTTGTACATGGTAAAAATGGAACAAGACTATTGGCTTCATTAAATAGGTTTAAGTTTACCTTGGTTACTGGAATAGCGAATCCAAAACCTTTGGTGGAGTATTTAAATAGTTTACAGCTGAATTTTGAGCATGTAGCCTATAAAGACCATCATAATTTTTCGGACAATGAATTAAAAGAGCTTTCCGAGAAACAGTTGATACTCACTACGGAGAAAGATTATATGCGTTTAAAAAATTCGCTTACAAATGTATATTACTTGCCGATTGTTACTGATTTTTTAAATGACAGCGCTATTTTTGATGCTAGCATTCGGTCATTTGTAGCTAAATAAAGTTGTTGAAGATTAATTATAAGAAGGATTGGAGTGTGAGACAGGTTTTATAAATAGCGCTCTTAAAAACTAACCTATCTAGTTTCTTTAAATTTCTGAAAACAAAACAATCTTCTTAAAGTGATGTTCAGAATGGTTTTAATAATTATTTGATCAATTGCAGGTATATTTTCTTAAAGAAAGTGTCTGATTTAAAGGGTTTTGATAATGTGTCGTTAAATCCCGCCTTATTAAAACGGATTAAATCTTCCTTTTCAATAGTAATAGCTGTAAGCGCTATTATCGGGATAGTAGTGTTAAATTTTCTAATTATTTTAGTAGCTTCAATCCCTCCAATCCCTGGCATATGAATATCCATTAAGATTAAGTCAAACTGTTGTTCTTTTGTTTTTAAAACAGCGTCTTCACCATTGTCCGCTGTAACGCATAAAATATTTTTTTTGGTGAGTGTTTTTTGTGTTATTAATTGATTGATTTTAACATCATCTACTAATAAAATATTTTTACCTTTAAGTGTTTTAAGTAGATCTAAAGGGAATACTTCAGTGTTCTTTGAGATGTCAATACTTTCCTTTTTGGCAATGTCCAGCGTAATATTAAAGTAAAAAGTTGTACCTATATTAGGTTGACTTTTTAATTGAATTTTACTCCTCATAATTTCTAATAAGTTTTTTACAATTGTTAAACCTAAGCCAGTACCACCATACTTCCTGTTAATTTCCACTGAGCCTTGTGAAAAGCTTTCAAATATTTCATCCTGTTTGTCATATGAAATTCCAATACCGCTATCTTTTACTTCAATAAGTAAATCAATAGTATCTATAGTCGCACCTGTTTTTTTAATATTTAAATTTACATCTCCTTTTTTTGTGAACTTAATGGCGTTACTAATTAAGTTAATTAGGATTTGTGATATCCTTAAAGAGTCGCCCAGTAAGTAATCAGGGATATTTTCATCAAAGTTTAAATGAAGTTTTGTTTCGTTGTCTTTAGCAGTTTTGTTTTGCGTAAGTAAAACCTCTTCAGTTAATTTTTTTAAATTGAAAGGTATATTTTCAAGCGCTACTTTTTTTGCTTCAATTTTGTTTACGTCAAGTATGTCGTTAATGAAGTTTAGTAAATAATCTCCAGAAAAGCGTAAGGACTTTAAGTATCCTTTTTGTGATTCTTTAGGGTCTTCATCTAATAATAAATCAGTTAAACCAGTAACTGTATACAAAGGAGTTCTTAGTTCATGCGTGATTGTTGAAAGGAAATTAGCCTTTGCTTTCGTGGCTTTTTCCGCTTCATCTTTAGCAATTATTAATTGGTAATTGGTACTTTGTAATAATAAATTTGCTTTTTTTCTTTTTTGATTGTTATTGAATAAAAAGATAATGAATGAAAAGAATAAAATTAAAAAAGCTAAGCCTAAAAAAGTAGTGATTCTTTGTTGAGCTATCTGTTCTGCCTTATGACGATTGCTCTCTTCTAGTTCTTCAATTTGTTTGTCTCGTTCAGTTAAATTTAATTTAGCGAGCACTTCTGCATGTAATCGAAGTTCCGTGGTGTTGTAAATGCTATCAAGAAGTTTGTTGTGAGTTTTAAGTAATTCAATAGCTTTTGAAGGGTTTCCATCATCTTCATAGATATTACTAAGTGTTTTGTAACCTTCAGTAATGATCCATTTGTACTTGTGTGTTACGCCAATTTCAATAGCTTTTTTACAGCTTATAATTGCTTCGTTACGCAAGCTCATTTCATTCAATGCTTGCGATTTGTTAAGTAGTATATCAGCTTGATCTCTTGTTTGAGCATATCTTTTTGCATCTTTGTATGCTTGATCATATGTTTTGTTAGCGGTTGTAAAATCGTTCTTTTTAAGATATAGATCTCCTTTGTTTTTGAGTGTTTTAGTTCTGTTGCTGAATAATGATAATGATTGGTATATTTTTAAACCTTCGTCAAAATAATTTTGTGCTTGTGCATAATTTCCTAAGTCAGTATGCAGTAACCCTTGAGCATCTCTTGTTTTTGCAAGTTCTTCTCTTAAGTTGTTGTCACGCTGTATTTTAGATGCTTTTTCAAAGTACTCACTTGCTTCTTCCTGGTTTTCGGTATACATCTTAACCTTCCCGATTTCCCTGTATGACTTGGCTTGATATTCTTTATCGTCAATCTTTATTGAAAGTTTTAAGGCTTTATTATAACGATTTAACGCCTCGTCAAAATCTAAATCACTTTTTAAGTTACTTGCTTGGTCAAAATGATCGATAATGATATATTCAATTTCTGCTTTACTTTGTGCGAAAAATGAAATTGAGGTTAAAAATAAGGAACAGGAAATTAGCTGCTTTATAAGTGATTTCATGTATGTGATATAGATGTATTACCCTTATAAATTAGTAGATTATGAGGGTGATAAGTTGGTTGTTTAAGAAAATAAAGATACACATTTGAGTTATTTTAACCCAATAGATTGACGGTATTATTTGCGTATAATTTTAATTAAATCAACCAGCCTGTTGCTATAGCCTATTTCATTATCATACCAGCCAACAATTTTTACCATTTTACCAATAACGGAAGTTAACAGTGAATCGAAAGTACATGAGTAAGGGTTATTGATAATGTCTACAGAAACTATTGGATCTTCAGTATAATCAAGTATTCCTTTTAAGTTTGAATTTGCAGCTTTTTTAAAAGCGTTATTTATAGCTTCAATACTGGTTTCTTCTTTAACATTAAAAGTAATATCCGTTAAGGATCCATCTGGAACTGGCACTCTAATTCCACAACCTCCAATGGTATTCGATAGTTTAGGGAAAATACTAGTTAGTGCTTTTGCTGCTCCTGTAGTGGTTGGGATTATTGATTGTGTAGCTGCGCGCGCTCTTCTTAAATCTCTGTGTGGCTGATCGTGTAAACTTTGATCTGTAGTAAACGAATGAATTGTTGTAATGTATGCCTGTTCTATTCCGCATAACTCATCCATAACTTTAATCATAGGTGCGGCATTATTCGTAGTACATGAAGCATTTGATATAATTGTTTCAGTACCGTCTAAAACAGCTTCGTTTACACCAATAACAATCATTTTAATATCACCAGATTGTGGAGGGCAAGCTAATATTACTTTTTTAGCGCCATTATTTAAATGATGATTTAATTCTGTAGTAGTTTTAAATTTACCAGTAGCTTCAATTACAATATCAATATTAAAAGGAGTCCAGTTAATGTTCTCAATAGTGTTATAGCTACTTAAAGGAATTGCAATGTCGTTTACGAGTATGTGATTCGTATTTGATGCTATTGTTGCATTACTTACTCCATGAATACTATCGTATTTTAATAAGTGGGCTAATGTTCGTGAATCTGCTAAGTCATTTATAGCGACAACTTCAATGGTAGGATTGTTGATAAGTAACCTGAAAAGACTTCTCCCAATCCTTCCAAAACCGTTTATAGCTATTCTTGTTTTATTCTTCAAGAGTTATAATATGTGTTTGTGTGCTTTGTATGAAGAGCGTACTAATGCGCCACTTTCCACATGTCTGAAGCCAAGTTCTTTTCCTATTTTTTCATATTCAGCAAATTCATCAGGAGTAACAAAACGTTGTACAGGTAAATGTTTTTTACTTGGCTGTAGATACTGGCCAATGGTGATGATATCAACATTAGCATTTCTTATGTCATGTAAAGTTTCAATAACCTCTTCTTTTGTTTCTCCAAGTCCAAGCATAATACCTGTTTTGGTTCTTCTCTGTCCGTTAGCTTTTAAATAACGCAATACTTCTAAACTACGTTCGTATTTTGCTTGAATACGTACCTCTCTAGTTAATCTTTTTACAGTTTCCATGTTATGAGAAATAACCTCTGGAGCAACAGTAATCATTTTATCTAAATGTTTTTCGATACCCTGAAAGTCAGGGATTAAAGTTTCAATAGTAGTTTTCGGGTTCATTCGTCTAACTGCTTTTACAGTTTCAACCCAAATAATAGTTCCCATGTCCTTTAAATCATCCCTGTCAACAGAAGTTAAAACAGCATGTTTAATATTCATTAATTTTATTGAACGACCTACTTTTTCAGGTTCATCCCAATCAACAGTTTCTGGTCTACCGGTTTTTACGCCACAAAATCCACAGGATCGAGTACAAACATTACCTAAAATCATAAAGGTAGCGGTCCCTTCACCCCAGCATTCCCCCATATTTGGGCAACTACCAGAGGCACAAATTGTATTTAATTTGTATTTGTCTACTAAGCTTCTTAATTCAGTATATTTTTTTCCAACGGGTAATTTTACTTTTAACCACTTTGGTTTTCTTTTTGGAGGTAATACGCTAGATTGATCTGTGTTCATAAAAAAAAAATAATTCTAAGGGTTGACAAAGATAAACAGAAAATTAGTATTATTTAGGGTATTATTTTAAATGCATGTGTTTTTGCTTTTAAAAATTTATTGTTGATATGATTTTCTCCATCTAGGTATTCTACTCCCCATTCTCTCTCGATATTTATAGCACTCAATCGAGAAACATATTTTTTGTGTTTCTCGATTAGCGAATTTATGTTTAGGAACTTAAAATGTAGTAGTTTAAATTCAATAAGATACTGATCCTTGTAGCGATGTTTTAAATCTGGTTCACAAAGATGCGCGCCATAATTATAATTGATATCATTTACATATTTGGGACTAAATATGATTGATTTGTCAAACATTTGGTTTCTTACTCCAAACTTTACTTGCTCAAAAATTGATTTTTTATAGTTTGTAGGGAATTTTTTAGAATACATATCATAACCAATTACACTACAAATAGAAGGTTTCTTTTTTTTAAGTTTTTCTAATATCAAGTTTAAATTGTCACTATATAATAATTCGTCCATATCACAAACAATAACGTAGTCAGCCTTACTTTTCTTCCAGCAAGTATTTTTTAAAGATGTTTGTATGTCCTCTCTGAATTCATTGTTTGTGTCAAAATAAGTTATTTTTACATTTGGATATTCATGGGTAATTATACTAATGGTTTTGTCATTACTATAATTATCCATAATAGTAATTTTGTTGCAAAATTTAGAGTAATGATTAAGTGTATGACGAATCATTTTTTCCTCATTATAACAAAAGATGAATGCGTCTATTTTCACGTTGTTAAAGTATTATAATGTTGAGAGAAATATGTTATTTTTTTTGCAGAATAATTTCGGCTAATAACTTACGAGCACGTAATAGTTTTACTTTTACGTTTGTCATTGGCTCATTAATTTCTTTAGCAATTTCTTTATAACTCATTTCTTGAAAGTATCGTAGTTGAATTACTTCCTGATAATGAGGTTTTAACTTCTTTATGTCAGTTAATAGCTTTGCTAAGTTCTGTTCTATAATTATTTTATCTTCAGCGGTAGGCGCGTCATCAATAATATCCTGGAGTACATCATCATCCTTGCTTAAGTTGTTTAATGTAATAGAAGTCTTCTTTTTACGTAAAATGTCATAATGAATGTTTTTAGAAATGGTGATTAACCATGTGCTAAACTTGTATTCCTCGTTGAACAAATCAATTTTATGAAAAGCTTTGGAGAATGTTTGAATTGTGATGTCTTCGGCGTCAATTTCATTTTGAGTCCGTTTTAATTGAAACCCATAAACTTCTTTCCAATAAGTGTCTAATAAAAAATTAAACGCACTTTGGTTTCCTTTTTTTGCCTTGGCAACTTGTTGTAGTAAGATGTCGTTTTTTAATTCCAATGGTTTGGTTTTGAGAACCTATTCGTTATAAAGATAGTTAATTGAAATAGAATTAAAAAAACTTCTAAAAAAGGGATTGCTAAAATGAGGTCTTGTTCGTTTAGTTTTTTCGCAGAAAAACCATAAACAATATATTGTACTAAAACTCGTATTCCGAAAATTAATAAGACTAATTTCCATTGAAAAAGAGTGCTTATTAATACAATGAATAAAGTCCAAAATAGTATTTGTGACACATAAAACAGTCCTAAAAACAACTGATCTTTTCCTTTGTAATAGGTTGCGGTAGAAACATGTCTTCTTTTTTGGGTAAACCATTCAGAAAAAGTTTTTGAAGGGTTCGAAAGCGTGTGTGACTCTTCTGAAAATTCAATACAGGTGTTATTTTTAGTAGCTACTTGATTCACAAACAAATCATCATCACCTGAGCGAATTTTCATGTGGTTCATAAAACCGTTAACGTTAAAAAATTCGGATTTATGATATGCTAAATTTCTGCCAACTCCCATATAAGGGTTACCAACTTTGGCATATGAAAAATACTGAATAGCTGTTAGCAGTGTTTCAAATCGTATTAGGGCGTTGAGTATTGAGTATTTTTTCTTTTTGTAAGCTCCATATCCTAAAACAAAATTTTTCTTTTCAGAAAAATTAGCACTCATGCTTGAAATCCATTGATTTGATTTTGGAGTGCAATCCGCATCAGTTAACAATAAATAATCATGTGAACTAGCTTTGATACCAAGTGTTAATGCATATTTTTTACTACCCCAAAAAGCTTCGTTGTTTTCTACGTTTACAATTTTAATGTTTGCGTTTTTTTCTTGAAAAGCTTCCATTACCTCTAAGGTATCATCATAGGAAGCGTCATTAATTAAAACAACTTCAAAGTTTGAGTATTCCTGATTTATTATGGATGGTAAAAAAGCCTTTAAATTTTCCGCTTCATTTTTCGCGCATATCAAAACAGAAACAGGAATGTTACGGAGTTCCTTTTTCTTTTTTTTAGCAAAAGAAAATCTACTAAAAACGAGAAGGAAATAAATAAGTTGAATACTAGTAATTGCTATAAAAGCATATAGTAAAATTGTAAGCATAAGTTGAGTATACTGGAAGGAAGTTATTTAGTCTTTGTGTTGAGGTTCGTCACAGTTTCCTATTTCATCAGCTGGTTTACCGCAAAAGCCACAAGGTTCCCCTTCTTGATTAATCATTGGATTTTGACTTGCACAAGTACCCGCAAATTTTCCGTCTTTTTTTGCCCAAATTTTAATTGCTATCCCCAGTACAGCAAGTGATAAAAGTCCAATAGTAAGTAAAAGAAGTTTCATTTAAATATAATTTATAGTGCAAAGGTACTATATTTTAACTAAAAAGATAAGCTTTAAAAGCGAGTCGTTTTTATAAATTATAGGAATGCTTAAATGAAGTTATTTATGCGTTCCGTATTTTAGTTTCTGCTTGTGACTTTCAGTAAAAAAGAACTCTCTTTAGGAAGTGATTTAGTTCTGTAAATTTACTACCGTCCGAAAAATTCAATAAAAACTTAATTTATTGTCAGATTGAGCTATGCTCAGTTTGAGAACTATGTTGAGCCTCGGAAATTAAGTTTTTCTTTTTAAAACTAACAAGCACCGTTAAGTAGCGTATTTGCATTAACACAAATTAACAAACTTTCGGATAGTTGTGATGTAAATTATATTTTTTTATGTTTAATAAAGAAGTTTTTATCAATTTCAACAGTGTTTATATTGTTTTCTAAAGTGATTTCTTTTGAGGAATTACTAGCCTCTATCCAAACGGCTTTCTTGTTAACCCAAATTTTTACGGGAATGTTGAAGTTCTTTACTGTGTTAGTGAACTTAAAGGACAACTTATTTTTAGTTATCTGATATTCTAAAACAGGAATTTTTATAGTCCTTAAATACTGATTAAAATAAGCTTTTAAATTAATGTTCGTATGTTTGATGATGTAGTTTTCAATTTGTTGTGAGCTTACTTGTTGGTGATAAAAAGTAGTATTTAATTCTCGAAGAATAGTTCTCCATTTATCATCATCATTTATTATTTGACGCAGTGTGTGTAACATGTTTGCTCCTTTGTAATACATGTCGCCAGAACCTTCATTATTTACGTTGTAAACACCAATCAAAGGTTTGTCATTTTTGATGGATTTTCTTGTACCAATAACATAATCTTCAGCTTCTTTTGTAGAGAAGTGATAATCAATAAAAAGACTTTCTGAATAGGCGGTAAAACTTTCGTGAATCCACATATCAGCAACGTCTATGTTGGTGATGTTGTTTGCAAACCATTCATGACCACTTTCGTGTACAATAATAAAGTCAAATTTTAATCCGATACCAGTACCGCTTAAATCATTGCCTAAATAACCATTTTTATACTTGTTTCCATAAGTAACTGAACTTTGATGTTCCATACCTAAATAAGGAGCTTCTACTAATTTATAACTGTCTTCATAAAACGGATAAGGCCCAAACCAGTGTTCAAACGCTTCAAGTGTCATTGTAGCTTGTTTGAATTGTTTTTTTGCTTTTTCTAAGTTGTGAGTAAGTACCCAATAGTTGCAGTCCAGGTTTCCTTTCTCTCCCTTATATATTTCAGAAAAGTGAGTGTAATTTCCTATATTAATGTTTACGCCATAATTGTTAATGGGATTGGTGACTCTCCAGTGAAAAGTTTTAGTTTTCTCTTTTTTATTATGAACGGTGTTAATTAGTCTTCCGTTTGAAACATCGGTTAAATGTTCTGGAACCGTAACGTGCATGTCAATACCATTTTCAGGTTCGTCATAACCGTGGTCTTTGTTTGGCCACCAAATACTCGCGCCAATCCCTTGATTTGAAGAAGCAATAAAGTCATTTCCTTTGTTGTCTTTTCTCCAAGTAATTCCTCCTGACCATGGTGGGTTTTTACTTTCAATAGGTTTTCCTTCGTAATAGATAGTAATTTTTTCTTCAGAATTAATGGAAAGATTTTCCGAGAAATGTATCCAATATACATTCCCCTCTCTAGTGTGTTTTAGGTTTTTATTTTTATGCGTGATTTTAGTTATTTGTAAAGGCTCTTGTAAATCGATTTGCATCTTTTTAGCCGATTTTAAAACTTCAAAACAAATGGTATTACTTCCTTTTATGGTTTTGGTTTTTGGAAACACTTCAACTGATAATTCATAGTGTTTTAAGTCCCACCATTCCCGTTCAGGGCTAATGCTACCTCGTAAGGAATCCTGACGCGTAAATTTCTCTTTATGTTCAAATAATCCATTTTGAGCAGAAAGGAATAGGGGGAATAGTATAAAAAAGAGGAGCTTATTCATTTTGATTGTGTTTTATGTAAATATACGCAAACCCTCGGATCAAGTTTTAAAACGCGTATTGTTTATAGGTTTTGTTACACCTGCTCTTTAGTTTAATCGTAATACACAAGCTATTATGTCCAAATAGATGTTGTTAGAGTCTACTTTGGCTTTGGCTTTATTTGTTTTGAAATTAGCAACATTTGATAGCCAATCTTTTGTCCAGAAATATTTCATCGATTTGTAAAAAATTACTGGGACATAAAACAAGAATCTATTATCATCATTCAGTTTAAATTCAATTGTAGCTTCATTGACAATTTTAAGTCCAAATTTCGTTTTAATTTTAATTTTTGTTGATTCAAAGTCTATTTTTTGGATAGCATCTTTTTTTAATAAAATAAAATTTCTTAAACTTCCTTTTGCATATCGAATCACAATCCCATTCGGGAATACTTCGAAATTAACATAATCTATGTCTTGACCAGAATTTTTGATAGATTGAAAAGAGGGGATACCTTTAACGTATACTGCTTTAGTAGACCCTGCTCCTCTCATTTTTAGTTTTTCACTAAAACTATATGGAGAACCTAATTCTTTACTAATAATGTTTGCGTTTTGAGAGTCTTTCAATATTGTTGATTTAATTATGCCTAACGAATTAGTATAAATAATTTACGAAGTGTATTTTTCATAATCAATACACATTAACTTCAGGATTAATTTCAATTCCGAATTGCTTAAAAACTGCCGTTTTTATTTTCATGGCTAAATCCCAAATTTCTTTCCCGCTAGCATTTCCATAATTCACCAATACTAAAGCTTGGTTTTTATGCACTCCAGCATCACCAAATTGTTTTCCTTTAAAGCCAGCTTGTTCAATTAACCAACCAGCAGGTATTTTTACTTCACTATCAGAAACCCTATAATTAGGAGCTTCAGGAAATTTTGTTATAAAATGCTCAAATTCAGTTTGAGTAATCACTGGGTTTTTAAAAAAACTACCACTGTTTCCTAATACTTTTGGGTCAGGTAATTTGGATTGTCTAATGGAAATTACTGCATTAGAAACCTCTTTAATTGTTGGGTTAGTTATTTTTTTAGTAACTAGCTCATTTTCAATTGCTCCATAACCAGTATGTAGTACATGATTCTTTTTAGTCAGCTTAAACGTAACTGAGGTTATGATGTATTTTCCTTTTAATTCATTTTTAAAAATAGAATTCCGATACCCAAATTCACAAGCTGCTTTGGAAAAAGTTTTTGATTTTCCTGTAGCTACTTCTAGAGCAGTACATTCAATAAAATCATCTTTTAATTCCTTACCATAAGCACCAATATTTTGGATAGGCGCCGTACCAACATTACCAGGAATAAGTGACATGTTCTCTAATCCGCCATACCCATTGTCCAAGCACCACATAATAAACTCATGCCAATTTTCACCAGCATTTACTTTTACCCAAACATGTTTATCATTTTCCTCTAAAACTGTTATTCCTTTTAGGTTTATATGAATAACTAAAGCGTTCTTAATGTTTTTGGTAAGCAACATATTGCTGCCACCACCAAGGATAAATAGGGGTTTAGTGTTTTGTTGTAGCGCTTGTTGTAGCTCATTTATATTGGTAACTGCAACAAAGTTTTCAGCTGAAACATCAATACCAAATGTATTGTATTTTTTAAGAGAAATGTTGTGGGATATATTCAAAATAAAGATTCCCGCCGGAGCGGGAATTAGAGTGTTATATTAGTAATTCCTTTACGGAATGTAAAATACTTATTTTTTCTGATATTCAGCTAGTGCAGCTTTTAAAATATTAGCCGAACTAATTAAATCTTCATTTTTTAACACGTACGCTATACGGATTTGGTTTAGCCCAACACCTGGAGTAGAGTAGAAACCTGCTGCCGGAGCAACCATAATTGTTTCTCCATTTAAATCAAATTCCTCTAATAGCCATTGTGCAAAAGCATCAGCGTCAGCAATTGGTAATTCAGCGATACAATAAAAAGCTCCTTTTGGAGTAGCTACTTTAATGCCGTCAATCTTTTTTAACTCTGAAATTAACGTGTTTCTTCGTTCAGTATACTCTTCAATTACATCAGTAAAATAACTGTCAGGAGTATCTAACGCAGCTTCCGATGCTATTTGAGCGTAGGTTGGAGGGCTTAAACGTGCCTGTGCAAACTTCATTGCTGTAGCCATGAAATTTTTGTTTTTCGAAATAATACATCCAATACGTGCACCACACATGCTATAACGTTTAGAAACGGAGTCTATAACAATAGCGTGCTCATCAAGATCGTTTTCTGCTAACACAGAATGATGTGTTAAGCCGTCATAAGCAAACTCGCGATAAACTTCATCCGCCACTAAAAACAAATCGTGCTTTTTAACAATAGCAGCTAATTGTTTAATCTCCTCTTTACTGTATAAGTATCCGGTAGGATTACCAGGGTTGCAAATTAAAATTGCTTTCGTATTAGGAGTGATTAATTTTTCAAACTCTTCAATAGGAGGTAAGGCAAAACCATTATCTATACTTGACATTACCGGTACAATATTAACTCCTGAAGCGGTAGAGAAACCATTGTAATTAGCATAAAAAGGTTCAGGGATAATAACTTCGTCTCCTGCGTCCATGATGCTTCCAAAAGTAAATAATAAAGCTTCAGAACCACCAGTAGTTACAATAATATCATCATGTTTAACGCTTACATTATGCTTGGTATAGTATGCTGCAATCTTGGTTCTGTACTCTTCAGAGCCTTCAGATCTTGAATATGCAAGAACTTCTAAATTGTTGTTTTTAATTGCATCTAGCGCAATTTTGGGTGTTTTAATGTCAGGTTGACCAATGTTTAAATGAAAAACTTTGTTTCCTCTTTTTTTAGCGGCTTCTGCAAATGGCACCAATTTACGAATTGGCGATTGTGGCATTGCGTTACCTTTAGCTGAAATTTTAGGCATTTTTATATTGATTTTAGAATGACAATATTACACCTTTTATTGAAATATGAGAGTGTTTTTATTACGTTAATTTTGTTAAATTAGAATTTGGTTTACTGAAAGTTTTGTAACTTTTATGAATACGATCAATCTATGTTTCTTTATATTAAAATACACCTATTTATTTTAGCCTGCTTTGTTTTTTCTAACTCATTGTTTTCACAATCGTCATTTGAAATGGTAAACAATAAAAAGCAAGTAAAAATACCTTTTGAATTGGCAAGTAATCTTATTGTAATTCCAGTAAAACTGAATGGTGTTGAGTTGTCTTTCTTGTTGGATACTGGTGTTAGAGAAACCATATTATTTAATGTAAGTAAAGTAGATTCTTTAATGTTAAATAATACACGGACATTTACTATTAAAGGAGCTAATGATGTTGAAGTGACAGCATTGAAATCAAAAAATAATATTTTGGAGGTTGGTGGGTTAAAAAGTATAGCTCATGATATATATGTTGCGTTTAATCAAGACTCAAATTTATCGGCTTATTTAGGAGAAGAGATACATGGTATTTTAGGATACCATTTGTTTAAAGATTTTACAGTTAAACTAGCGTATAATAAAGGAGTTATAAAGGTATTTAAAAAAGGTACTTATAAAAGAAAATGGAAACGCTATACTTCTGTAGATCTAACGTTTTCAAAATATAAGCCATACGTGTTTGCTAAATTGCGAGGAGAAAACAAAATGTTCTTACTCGATACAGGGATGAGCGATGGGATTTGGATGTTTAAGGAGGATAGTTTGTCAGTAATTAACTATGGGTTTTATGAAGACTTTTTAGGAATGTCTGTTTCTGGAGAAATACTAGGGAAAAGGAGTAAAATAGAAAAGCTTAGTTTTGCTGGAGAAACGTTTGAAAAGGTTAAAATATCTTACCCGTATGAGGCTAATTTGCCAAAAGGGATAAAAGATTTCAAAGAACGATCGGGTAGTATAGGCGGTGAGCTATTGAAGCGTTTCACTGTTATAATAGATTATTCAACATCAAAAATGTACTTAAAGTCTAATAGTCGCATAGAGGATCCTTTTAGTTATAATAAATCAGGGATAATATTGAGGCAAGATGGAGAAGCTGTACTGAACAATAGCAATAAAGAATTGTTAAAGAATTTGGAAGCTGATAATTTTATATCTTTTGTAGATTTAACCTATTTATTGAGCCCAGAGTTTATTATTGACCATGTAAGAGATGGTTCTCCAGCTGATATCGCAGGCTTAGAAGAAAATGATGTAGTGCTAGAAATAAATGGATTAAAGACTTTTCATTTTACGTTAAAAAAAATAAACAGTCACTTTTATGATGAGGAAGGTACTCTTGTACGGTTAAAAATTAAACGCAACAGTCGCGTTTTTAAAAAAGAATTCGTATTAAAATCACCATTAAAAAATGCCCACTGAGTGAGCATTTTTTAAGTTCTTTATAATTTTATTGGTCCATAATAGATTTGGACTTTCCTTCTTTCTTTTCAAGAATGCTACTATGGTTTATTTTTTTAACTTCACCTTTAATTTTTAAATAAGAAACTCCATTTTTAACATTAGCTGCGTTTGAAGTCACTGTTATTGTTTTTCTAATAAAACCAGTTCTTTTAGTGTCGTATTTTACTTCAATTTCTCCAGTTTTTCCAGGAGAAATAGGAGCGGTTGGTTTTTTAGGCACAGTACAACCACAACTTGATTTTACGTTTGTGATAACCAATGGAGCAGTACCTGTATTAGTAAAAGTAAATGTTCTTACTCCATTGCTTCCGTTCTCAATTTTCCCGTAATCTACGGTGTCGCTTTTAAATTCAATTTTAGCAGAAGTTTCTTGAGCGTAGGTGCTTAAATTTAATAGAGTAACGAATAATAGAGTGAATAAATTTTTCATTGTTCTTGGTGTTGTTTACTTGTGTGTCAAGTAATGATTTTAGGGTAAAATAAAAATCAAATATATGTAAAATAACATAGTTTTAATAATATGCCATTAATAAGTAAGTGAAAAACACTGTTTTGATTATGGTTTGACCTGATATAAAATATTAATTACAAAAGCAATAATCTCTTTTTAAATAGCTTTGTAATGGTTACTTTTGTTGATTATATTACAAAAATTAGACCAAATGAGTGATTTAGGAAAATACAATGCTAAAGCAGTAGAGGATAAATGGTATAGCTATTGGATGAAAAATAATTATTTTCATTCAACTCCAGATGAAAGAGAACCGTATACAATTGTAATTCCGCCACCAAATGTCACTGGGATTTTGCATATGGGACATATGTTAAATAACACTATTCAGGATGTTTTAATACGTCGTGCACGTTTGCAAGGTAAAAACGCTTGTTGGGTTCCTGGAACGGATCATGCATCAATTGCTACTGAAGCAAAAGTTGTTGCGCGTTTAAAAGAACAAGGGATTGATAAAAATGATTTGTCAAGAGATGAGTTTCTAAAACATGCTTGGGATTGGACTAATGAATACGGAGGTGTAATTCTTGAGCAACTTAAAAAATTAGGATGTTCTTGTGACTGGGATAGAACTAAGTTTACCTTGGATGATGATATGTCAGAAGCGGTAATCAAGTCTTTTGTTGATTTGTATAATAAAGGAATGATTTATCGTGGGTTCCGTATGGTAAACTGGGATCCTGAAGCAAAAACCACGCTTTCTGATGAAGAGGTAATTCATGTGGAGAAAAATGGTAAACTATATCATATAAATTATAAAATAGAAGGTAGTGATGAGGTGTTAACAGTAGCAACAACTCGTCCTGAAACTATTTTAGGGGATACCGCAATTTGCATTAATCCAAACGATGAGAGATACACTCATTTAAAAGGAAAGAAGGCAATTGTGCCTATTTGTAATAGAGTAATTCCTATTATTGAAGATGAGTATGTTGACTTAGAATTCGGAACAGGTTGTTTAAAAGTAACGCCTGCTCATGATATAAATGATAAAGCTTTAGGAGATAAACATAATTTAGAAGTTATAGATATCTTTAATGATGATGCAACCATGAATAGCTTCGGGTTGCATTATCAAGGAAAAGACAGATTTGTAGTACGTGAAGAAATTTCTAAGGAATTAGAAGCATTAGGAACCTTGCCAAAAGTTGAAAACCACTTGAATAAAGTAGGGACTTCCGAGCGTACAAAAGCTGTTATCGAACCTAGGTTGTCAGACCAATGGTTTTTGAAAATGGATGAATTGGTGAAACCTGCTTTAAAAGCTGTTTTAGAAGATGAAGATATTAAATTATATCCAAAGAAAATAGAAAACACCTATCGTCATTGGTTAGAAAATATTAGAGATTGGAATGTGTCCCGTCAATTATGGTGGGGGCAGCAAATACCAGCATATTTTTACGGTGATGGAAAAGAAGATTTTGTAGTAGCTGAAAATAGTGCAGATGCCTTAGTTTTAGCACAAGAAAGAACAGGGAATAAGTCGCTATCAGCTTCCGATTTAAGACAGGACAGTGATGCATTGGACACTTGGTTCTCTTCTTGGTTGTGGCCAATATCTGTTTTTGACGGAATTAGAAATCCTGATAATGAGGAAATAAACTACTATTATCCAACAAACGATTTGGTAACTGGGCCAGATATTATCTTTTTCTGGGTAGCGCGAATGATTTTTGCAGGCTATGAGTTTAAAAATAAAAAGCCTTTTGAAAATGTTTATTTTACAGGGATTGTACGTGATCAACAAGGGCGAAAAATGTCTAAGTCATTAGGGAATTCTCCAGATGCTTTAGGGTTAATTGAAGATTATAGTGCTGATGCTGTACGTGCTGGAATGATGTTATTGAGTTCTGGAGCAGGGAATGATTTGTTGTTTGATGAGTCTAAGTTGCAGCAAGGAAAAGCGTTTAGTAATAAAATACTGAATTCGTACAAGTTAATTAGTGGATGGGAAATAGACGAAAGTATTAGTCAGCCAGAATCTAGCGCAATAGCTTTAGCATGGTATGACAATAAGTTTCAAGCTGCTTTTGCTGAAATTGAAGATCATTTTTCAAAGTATCGTTTGTCCGATGCTTTAATGACAGCTTATAAGTTAATTTGGGACGATTTCTGTTCTTGGTTATTAGAGATGATTAAGCCAGGATATCAACAGCCAATTGATAAAGCTACTTTTGAAGCGGTTATTGAAATGTTTGAAAACAACTTAAAAGTATTACACCCGTTTATGCCTTTCTTGACAGAGGAGTTATGGCACCAAATTGCTGATAGAAGCAAGGAAGAAGCTTTAATAGTATCTCTTTACCCAGAAAGTAAAGCTATAGATCAAACAATTTTAAAAGATTTTGAAATTGCTGCTGAAGTTGTTTCAGGAATTAGAACAATACGAAAAGAGAAAAACATATCGTTTAAAGATACCATAGTATTTTCTATATTAAATAATGAAAATATATCAACTCGCTTTGATGCTGTAATTAAAAAGTTAGGAAATATATCAGAGCTAAATTACGTGTCTGATAAAGTTGAAGGAGCCTTGAGTTTTAGAGTAAAATCCAATGAGTGCTTTATACCGATGGCAGGAGCAATTGATGTTGAAGCAGAAATTAAAAAATTAACAGAAGAATTAAACTATACAGAAGGGTTTCTAAAGTCAGTTCAGAAAAAGTTGTCTAATGAGCGTTTTGTTAATAATGCCCCTGAAGCAGTTATTATAAGTGAGCGTAAAAAGGAATCAGATGCTTTAGCGAAAATTGAAACTATCAATGTTAGTTTGGCTTCGTTAAATTAATAAAATCATCGTAACGCCTTAAAATAGCGTTATAGAATTTATATTTTAAAGGTAGTGATTTTATATCGCTGCCTTTTTTTGTTCTAGATATTTCATTTTTAATTGGTTTTGAAATACGCTTTTTTAGTGTGTCACCATTTAAGGATGGTGATAGTTTGCAAACAAAAAAGCCACGCTTTAAGCGTGGCTTTTTTGTTTGTATTGATAGTGTGTAGTTTATTTTGTTTTTAACACGGCTGTTGCGCTAATAGCAACATCTTTCCATGTTTTGCTAACACCATCTTCGCCAGTGTGTAATAACTCACAAGCCTTGTGTAGTGATGTGAAAGCATCTTCCATTTTCCAGTCAATTAAGTCAGAAATGATTCCGTTAATAGCGACTTTGTTGTCAGCAATTGTATATTTCATAGGAATGGCTACTGTTTCTCTATTCATTTTTAGGTTTAACAACATAGTTCCTTCTGTGTCATTTCCGATGATGTTAGAAAAATGCCCAGATATTAATGTTGTTTCTTTCATTACTCCAAAGAACAATGCTTTGATTTTATTATCTCGAATTTCATTTTTAGAAAAGAAACTAGAAATAGGAATGTTAAATTCCAGTCCTTCAAAAGCACCTTGTTTACTGTCGCTTTGTATTGGGGTCTTGATGTTTAAACGTGAGAAAATTCCTTTTACTGGAGTTTTTACGGTTGTTTTGTAAGCAGTCCAATTTACTTCTGTAGTGCTTGCATCAACACTATAAGTTGTTTTTTTGACTTCTTGAGTGTTGTCTTTCGTTTCTTTGACTTCTTTTTTACATGAAATGATAAGTAAAAAACAAGTAAGTAAGCATAGTGTTATTTTTCTCATAACTATTAGGTTGTGTTAAAGTCAATTCCCGTTAACGGGTTTAAATTATCGAAGTATGATTAGTTAATGTATAGTTATTAAAATAGATATCTTAAAACAAATAGATCTTTTAAATAAATTTAAGATCAACATTGTATTTTGTAATCGTCTCGTTAACCAAATCAATGTAAGCTATTTTTGCCTCATCAATAGACAGGTTTCTGACCTGTAGCATTGCATTCATTTTAAATGCATTTCTCATTTGATCAGGGTCATTTGAGGAATAGAATGCTGAGGTGTTAACCGTGGCTTGTTTATAATAGGCATAAAACTGAAGTCTTAAATCTATAGGGATAAGGATGTTGTCCATAGAGTTAGCTGCGTCAAAAGCTTTTAAAAACCGTGTATGTAGCGTATCTGTATTACTCATTAATTGCAACTATAGTTTCGCCACCTTTTACAACGTCGTTTAATTTAATGTTTAACTTTGTGTCTAGTGGTAGAAATATATCTACTCTTGATCCGAATTTAATAAATCCAGCATCTGTACCTTGAACGACTTGAGTGCCTTCCTTAGCGTAATTTACGATTCTTCTTGCTAAAGCTCCGGCAATTTGCCTGTATAAAATTTCTCCGAAAGTTTTATTTTCTATAACGATAGTGGTTCTTTCGTTTTCTTCAGATGCTTTTGGATGCCAAGCAACCAAAAATTTCCCAGGGTGGTATTTGCTAAATTTCACCAACCCGCTTAAAGCGTACCTTGTTACGTGTACATTAATTGGTGACATGAAAATAGAGACTTGCAATTTTTTTTCTTGAAAATATTCTTTTTCAAATACTTCCTCAATAACAACGACCTTTCCGTCCACTGGAGCAATAATATGATCCTCGTTTTGTGCGGTGTATCTTTTAGGGTTTCTGAAAAATTGCAAAATTATTATTAGTAAAAATAATGCAATAGCGTAAATGATATATTGTATTATTTGATTACTTGTAGCGTATTCTGCTCCTAAGAATAGAGTTACTACTACAAATAGTGTGATTAAAATTGATGGGTGTCCTTCTTTATGAAACATAATTGATTAATTGTAAGTATAAGTATACGAATGATGAAATAAAAATTAAGCTGTCAAGTCTGTCTAAAAAACCTCCGTGTCCAGGAATTAGATTACTACTATCCTTGATGTTTGCTTCGCGTTTAAATTTTGAAGCTACTAAATCGCCTATTGAGCCAAAGATACTAATAATAATGCTTAGAGCAAGCCAATGAAGCATTGAAAGACTCGATGTTGTGTATGCGATAACAAGTGCTGAAACTACACCAAATAACATTCCTCCAAGAAATCCTTCGATTGTTTTTTTAGGGGATATTTTTTCAAACAATTTATGTTTCCCGAAATTCTTTCCGATTAAATATGCAAATGTGTCATTTGACCATATAATAATTAATATCCCGAAAATAATATATGGATTATACGTGTTGTCTATTATTGAAGGAATTAGTGTTATTAATGAAAACGGAATTAACACATAAAGTAATGGAAGCTGTTGTTTTAGGATGCTGTTTTCGTTTATTTTCTTTAATTTGAATAAGTTGTAGGTCAGGTAAAGAAATGTTACTGATGTTGCAATAGCTAAGATTAGGAAGACAAGACTCGAGTTTTGTTTCTCCGTTGATATAGCTAAATAAGTAAAGTATGCAATAACGATTAACTGAAAGTATGCTCTAAAATTATTTAACTTAAGTAAATTGTTGAGTTCCCAGCATGAAATGCCAGCAAACAGAAATATCAACCCTGCAAATAGGAGTCCATCGTCAGAAAAGAAGATAGCAGAAATTAGTACAGTTATATATACTAGTCCAGATAAAGAGCGGGTTAAGGTTTCGTTCATTTTATAAGTCTTCCAAAAGTAGCAAATATAAGTTTTTTGTGCTATTCCCGTAAGTCATAAAATCTTTTTCTTTAGAAAATTTAAAGTTTTTTAAAGTAGTGATATTTGAAGGTATTTGTTCTTGACGATTATTTTTAATTGTTCTTAGTCCTTCACTAATAGTTTCCTTTAGTTGGCTAGTTGTTGCGAATAAGATAAAGTCACCAGGTAAGTCGTCTAGTTTTTGCTCTTTAATTTGATTGGAAGATATTAAAATAGACCCTTTGTCAGCAATTAAACTTTCACAATTTGTTAGAAAGAATGGCTTGGTATTATTGGGTTGTTCTGTTTTGAAATGATTGAAACGTTTTTTTAACGAATCATTGTAACAAAGCATGTTTTTTGTGTCCCAGTTATTTTCTTCCAGGATAGCATTGAAGTTTTCGGTAATTTCATTCGTAGAGTCACAGTAGATAAATTTACCGCCGTTTTTCATGAAGTTTATAGTGAATTGTTCGTCAATAGGTAGTTTTTCCTGAGGCATATACCTGCCTTGTTCAGGTTTTTTTGCTGAACTATCTTTTTTGTTTTTTCCGAAAATTTTGTCAAATATCCCCATAAATTAGAGAAAGCTTTTAAATTGGGGTTGTTTTTTCAAATATAAAAAAAAACTTAATTTAAATTAGATTTAAATTAAGTTTTTTTTTTATAGGTAATTATGCTCTAGTTATTCCTCTTCTAGATCGTTAACTTTAGCTTCAACTTTAAAAGGTCTTTTTCCGAAAATCGCTTCTAAATCATCTCTAAAAATCACTTCTTTTTCAAGTAAAACTTCTGCTAATTGTGTAAGTTTATCTTTATGATTTTCCAGTAAATCAATAGCTCTTATGTATTGTTTTTCTATAATGTTAGAGATTTCAGAATCAATTAATTCCGCAGTTTTTTCACTATAAGGCTTTAAAAAACCACTTTCTTGTCCGGAAGAATCGTAATAAGTGATGTTTCCTATTTTTTCACTCAAACCATAAACGGTAACCATCCCACGAGCTTGTTTCGTAACTTTTTCCAGATCACTTAAAGCTCCTGTAGAAATTTTATTAAAAATAATGTTTTCTGCAGCACGGCCACCAAGCGTAGCGCACATTTCATCAAGCATTTGTTCTGGACGAACAATCATTCTTTCTTCAGGTAAGTACCAAGCAGCTCCTAAAGCTTTTCCTCTAGGAACAATTGTAACTTTTACAAGCGGAGCAGCGTGTTCTAGCATCCAGCTAACCGTTGCGTGACCAGCTTCATGAAAAGCAATTGCTTTCTTTTCTGATGGTGTTATGATCTTATTTTTCTTTTCTAATCCACCAACAATTCTGTCAACAGCATCCAAGAAGTCTTGCTTTTCAATTTCTTTTTTTCCATTCCTAGCAGCTATTAAGGCAGCTTCATTACACATATTTGCAATGTCAGCTCCTGAGAAACCAGGTGTTTGTTTTGAAAGAAATTTAGTGTCTAGTCCTTTTTTTATTTTCAAAGGTTTTAAGTGGACTTCAAAAATTTCTTTACGTTCTCTAATATCTGGTAAGTCAACATAAATTTGTCTGTCAAATCTACCAGCTCGCATTAGGGCTTTGTCCAAAATGTCAGCTCTATTGGTTGCAGCAATAACAATTACATTATCAGTTGTGCCAAACCCATCCATTTCTGTAAGTAGTTGGTTTAAAGTGTTTTCTCTTTCGTCGTTACTACCTGACATTGCGTTTTTACCTCTTGCTCTACCAATAGCATCAATTTCATCAATGAATATAATAGAAGGAGATTTTTCTTTTGCTTGTTTAAATAAGTCTCGAACTCTTGAAGCTCCTACACCTACAAACATTTCAACAAAATCTGATCCAGATAATGAAAAGAAAGGTACTTTTGCTTCTCCAGCGACAGCTTTCGCAAGTAATGTTTTACCTGTTCCAGGAGGGCCGACTAATAAAGCGCCTTTTGGTATTTTACCACCTAATGCGGTGTATTTTTCAGGGTTTTTTAAGAAATCTACAATCTCTTCAACCTCTTCTTTTGCTCCTTCAAGTCCAGCAACATCTTTAAATGTTGTTTTTATATCTGCTTTTTGGTCAAATAATTTTGCCTTTGATTTTCCAATATTGAAAATCTGACCTCCAGGACCACCACCTGATCCGCCAGACATGCGTTTCATAAAAAACAACCATAAACCAATAATTAATACAAATGGTAAAAGCCCCATAAGTAAATCGGTAAACGTGTTGTCTTGCTGTTTAACGTCAAGAGTGAAATTTAAATTATTTCTTTGTTTCTGCTCGCTTAGGTAGTTCTCAAAATTTTGAAGGTCCAAATATTGTACTGAGAAATCTGGGGATTTTCCTATAAAAGACAACCCTTTTTTCTTAGTAAATTCTTTGTATTCTTCTTTTTTTAAGGCAACATCAGTAAGGTATACATGAGCTAATCTCATATTTGGAACCATTACGATTTCCTTAATGTCATTTTGAGGGACGTATTCTTTGAACTTTGAAAAACTTACGTCATTTTCTGTAGTTGTATTATTGTTAAGTACAAAAAAGAGTAAGACTAAAGATATAGCTCCGTAAATCCAAAATACATTAAACTTAGGTTTTTTAGCTTCATTCTTGTTGTTGTCTGACATGCGTCTGGTTTGTTTAGTATTCAGTTTTAATTGAAGTTATTTTAGCATCTCCCCATAATCCTTCTATATCGTAGTACTCTCTTATGTGCGTTTGAAATACGTGTACAACAACATTTACATAATCCATTAAAACCCATTCAGCATTATCACTTCCTTCAATATGCCAAGGTTTATCTTTAAGCTCTTTACTAACAATCTTTTGTACAGAACTCACAATTGCATTTACTTGTGTATTGGAGTTTCCGCTGCAAATAATAAAGTAATCAGATGCCGTGTTATCAATTTCACGTAAATCCAAAATATCTATGTCATTACCCTTTACCTCTTCAATTCCTTTAATAATCATTGAGATTAAAGCGTCAGTATTAATTTTCTTTGTTATCATTAATTGTAATTTGAACTTGCAAAAATATTATTTTTTTACCGTTTAATGGTTAGAATTATTATAAGTTTTACATTTGTAGTATCAAAATAATCAAACTCCATACCATTCCATCAACAAATGACTACTTAAAAGAGTATGTGTCACAAAACTTGGTGGATGATTTTACCGTTATTTCTGCAACCAATCAAACAAATGGAAAAGGACAGCTAGGAAATGAGTGGAGCTCCAACATTGGAGAAAACCTTACTTTTAGTGTGTTTTTGGACACATCATGTTTACAATCGGAAAATCAATTTTATTTAAGTTGTGCGGTATCTATATCTGTTTTTAATGTATTGAAAAGTATTTTGATACCTCAGTTAAGTGTCAAGTGGCCAAACGACATTTTGTCACACCATAAAAAAATTAGCGGAATTTTAATTGAAAATGTTGTAAAAGCCAACGAAAAATCTCATTCTATTATAGGAATAGGTATAAATGTGAATCAATTGGTTTTTAATTTGGGCTTTAAAGCAAGTTCACTAAAAAATATTATGGGCATGCATTTTGAGCTAGATGAGCTTCTTTTAATGGTTCTTGTTGAATTGCAAAAACAAATTAAAAAATTAAAACAAGGTAAATTTGAAGAGCTTCACCAAGCTTATGAACAGAATCTGTTCAGAAAAAACAAACCTTCTACATTTATGAATGCAGAAGGTGAATTGTTTTCTGGTTTTATTAAAAACGTAACTCCCTCAGGAAAACTACGAGTGTTACTTGAAGATGAGATTTTACAAGAGTTTAGATTGAAAGAAGTAAAACTAATGTATTAAATCTGACCTAAATTGTCAGTCAGTTGTCCTACAAATTTAGTTATAGGTCCTTTTACCATCATAGCCATCATAGCATTAAATTCGCCAGTAAATGACAATTGAGTTTCTGTTGTTGAAGCATCAATTTCGTTAAGGTTCGCAATAAGTGTAAACGGTAGTTTGTCACTTGCTGCACCTAATATTACCTTATCTTCTGTTTGTTCTTTTAAACGCAGTTTTATTTCGGGCATACCCTTTAACCCAAAAAGGAATACATCTTCACTTAATACTTCAAACTTGGTGTTTTCAGGCATAAGTTGTTTGTAGTTCTCCATTTTAGTTAAAAATGTAATAACTTCTGACTTAGATTTTTTTATAGTTACTTTGTTTCCTTCTATATTCATTTGTGATGTTTTTTAGTAGCTTATTTGCAAATAGTGTTCCATTCAGAAGGATTTGTTCTCCATTCTTGTAGTGTTTTTATTTCTTCAGTTGAAATGTAGTTCGTGTCTGCTGCTTGCTCAATTAAGTTTTCGTAATTGCTTAGGGTGTATAAATCCACCTTAGCATCTTCGAAGTTTTTTGAAGCAATGTCAAAACCATAGGTAAATAAGGCTATCATACCTTTTACTGTTGCACCGTGTTCTTTAAGTGCTTCAACAGCTTTCAGACTGCTTCCTCCAGTACTAATTAAGTCCTCAACAACAACTACGTTTTTTCCAGTATCTAAAAATCCTTCAATCTGATTTTTTCTTCCGTGTTTTTTGGCTTCAGGCCTAACATAAACAAATGGAATTCCTAATTCCTCAGCAACCAATGCCCCAATAGCAATTGCTCCAGTAGCAACACCAGCAATTACATCAGGTTTTCCATATGCTTCTACTATTTGAGCCGCTAACTGTTGTCTTAAAAAGGTTCTAACCTTTGGGTAAGATAATGTTATTCTATTGTCACAGTAAATAGGAGACTTCCATCCAGAGGCCCAAGTAAACGGATTTTTTGGCTGAAGTTTTATAGCGTTAATTTGTAATAAAGCTTCAGCAGTTTTTTTAGCAATGTTTTTGTTTAATATCATGCTGCAAAATTACATTATTTTTCATTTAAAGTGGTTTAAAAGTCCAAAAATAGATTTACTTTAGCGAGTATAACTAACAATTTACTCTTCCAAAATGTATAAAATTTTCGTTAATGACAGACCAATCATTCTAACTAATGTAATGATGAAGGAGGATGGGTTTAAGTTTTTTCTTCTAAAAAACGTTAATTTGGATTATGTTGTTCGAAAATTACAACGTAGTGAATTTAGTAAAGTGTACCTGTATCACCCGGATTCAGATAAATTACTTTCAATTTTTAAAGAGAGAATGGGGTATATTAATGCAGGAGGAGGTTTAGTAAAGAATGAAAAAGATGAGCTTCTTTTTATTGAACGTAATGAAAAATGGGATTTACCAAAAGGTCGTGCAGAAAAAGGAGAAGATATAGAGACGACGTCTTTGCGAGAAGTAGAGGAGGAAACTGGTGTTGAAAACTTATCAATTAATAAATTTCTTCAAGAAACATATCATATCTATAAAAACAAAGGAAAGTATAATTTAAAAATCACCTATTGGTACTTGATGGATACCAATTATACGGGAGTTTTAAAACCACAAACTGAGGAAGGGATAACCCAAGCAGTGTGGAAAAGCAGTGAGCAAGCAGAAGCAGCAATGAGTAATTCGTACTCGAATGTAGTGTTGTTGACAGAGGCTTACTTAGCTAGTTTATAACTATTAATTTATGCGATATATAGGATATTGTAAATGTGCTTGTTCATAGTGTTCACTGTTTTTATAAATCCAATCAAGTTGCTTGTATTCGCTTTTAGAAAAAGCAGTGTCTATAGCCTTTTTATTTTCAAAACTACTTTTCAATTTTAAATCATTCTTAAGGATTAGTTCTGCTTCGTCTTCAAATACATAAGCAGAAAAATGTTCTTTTTGCTGAAGGATAGTATCAAAATAATTCCAATTAAAAAATGAATCTGGCGCTTCAGGTTCTAGAGTCGCTATCAAATAACGAATAGCATTTTGCTTTGTACTGACAATATAATCGCCAGCTCTAAATTTTATTTTTTGGTTGCTAGGTTCAACTTTAGTGTTGTAATGTAAATAGTGTCCCTCGTATGGAGAACCGACTGTTTCGTATGAAGCTATTTTATAGGCTTGAACATCAATAATAGTATCGTTTTTAATTCTAGAAAACACTACTCGATTTAGTTTTAATAAATCAAGTATTTGATGCCAGTTTTTCGGAATAATATATGCGCTCGGTGTTGTGATCGTGTTTTTGGGTTTCATATAATTATAGTAGGAAATATCCTTTGTAAATGGTTTTTTTTGATCGTAAAACAAACGTTTTCCATTGGTTATTTTACTATCAATATACGTTCCTTCATATCCTTTAAATTTCAAAGAGCTTACTTTGGTAGAGTCTATTTTCCAGTCTAAAACATATTCTTTTAAAGTAAGGTTGCTTATGTATTGGTGATGCCTTAGGGTTTTAATGTGTTTATAATCAGCGTTAATTAAAGCAATCATTGATTCCATTAATTCATAGGTTTGCTCAACACGTTGTTTGTATGGTTTTAACATATGTGTTTCTACCATCATTCCTAAAGTATTAAATAAAGTAGTATATCCTGTTGAGTATCTTGGGTAGTCCATAAATTGCGGCCATCCTTTTTCGGGGGTATTCCCCCATACATTTACATAAGGTGTAATATCTAGGTGCTTTTTTTGTAATGCTGTTTCCAGGTTAGGCATTAATTGTTCGTGCAAATAAACGCCTAGTTTTCCGTCTAGCTTATTATGTTGAGTAAATAAGTGTGTCAAAGTGTATTGGTAGTCAGCACCATTGCTTACATGATTGTCAATAAAAACATCGGGAGCTACTTTATGAAATATTTCGGTAAAAGTTTTGGCGTTTTTAGAATCGCATTTTATAAAATCTCTATTTAAATCATAATTCCGTGCATTGCCTCTAAAGCCATATTCTTTAGGGCCGTTTTGATTGGTTCTAGTTGTAGAATTTCTGTTTAAGCTTCCGCCAACATTGTAAATAGGTATTGTTGCAATAGTTACATTCTTTGGAGGAGTAAGTTTACCGTTAACCAAATCTCTGAAAAGCATCATTGTTGCGTCAATACCATCAGATTCCCCAGGATGAATTCCATTATTAATTAATAAACGACTCTTTTTAGAGCTGTTAAATTTTCCATTATCACTAAACCAAACTAAGTGTAATGGTTCACCAGAATCTGTTTCGCCAATAGTTTCCAGTTTTATCTCAGTGTATGTTTCAGCAAGCTTTTTGTAAAAGTTAATAACTTGCTTGTAGGTAGCGGTTTCCTTTCCTTCAGAAATTTCAAAATGTGTTTCAAAATTGAAATAAGGTTTTTCATTAGTAGTATTACATGAAAGTAGTAAGAGGATTATTGATAGGAAACAAGCTATTTTTCTCATAAATGAATTATTCAAATTTGTTGTAATGATGCGGAGTGTTAGCCCGGATGTTGGAATGTTTTACAAACTTAGGTTGGTATAATGAATAGTCAAAAATAAAGAATCAATATGAAAATAGTGTTGTTTAGTTTATAAATAACACTATTTTTGCACGCTTAAATAAATTAGTCAAATTAATGGCTAACTACCTGTAATACTATAAGTTGATAGATATGAATGCATTAATACGAAAACACTCAGCAAACGCCAAGAACGATATATTAGCAGGAATGACGGTTTCATTAGCAATGATACCAGAAGTTGTTGCTTTCGCATTTGTTGCGCAAATTAACCCATTAATGGCATTGTCAGGGGCTTTCATGATTGGATTGATTACCGCTATTTTCGGAGGTCGTCCTGGATTAATCTCTGGAGCAGCAGGAGCAGTAGCAGTAATTTTTGTTACCATGATCGCTGAAGGGCATACAAAAGGAATGTTGTTTGATCAGCCTATAGAAAATATGGGAATATTTTACTTAATGGCTTGCGTTGTACTAATGGGGATTATTCAAGTATTAGCAGGAGTGCTTAAGTTAGGGAAATTTGTCCGACTGATTCCGCACCCTGTAATGATGGGGTTTGTAAACGGATTGTCCATAGTTATTTTCATGGCGCAGGTAAAAATGTTTACGCATAAAAAGCTGCAAATTTCTGATGTTGGAGTAAAAGAATATATAAGTACGTATATGCATGGTACTGAATTGTATATCATGATTGGTTTAGTGCTGTTGACAATGGCGATTATTTGGGGATTGCCTAAATTGACTAAAAAAATACCTGCAGCCTTAACAGCTATCTTAATCACTACACTTATTGTTGTGTTTACTGGTATGGATGTGAGTACCGTTGGGTCGTATATTGTTGAAGGAGGAGGAACCGGATTGAAAGGAGAGTTGCCTACGTTTAACATGGAGTTATGGGAAAGTCTTCCTTTTAATTTAGATACGTTAAAGTTTATTGCACTACCAGCAATTTTAGCTGCTTCAGTAGGATTGATTGAGACCTTAATGACTATGAATTTAGTTGATGAATTAACAGAAACTAGAGGAAAAGGAAACCGCGAATGTGTTGCTCAAGGAGCAGGAAATATTGTAAGTGGATTGTTTGGTGGTACCGGAGGTTGTGGTATGATTGGGCAAACAGTAATCAATGTTAATAATGGTGGTCGTGGACGTTTGTCAGGAATTATAATGGCATTAACCTTGTTGTCATTCATCCTTTTTGCAGATCAGTTAATAGAGCAAGTTCCAATTGCTGCTTTAGTAGGAGTAATGTTTATGATGGTAATTGAAACATTTGCATGGTCAAGTTTTAGGATCTTAAAGAAAATACCAATGTCAGATGCTATTGTACTAATTACAGTTTCATTAGTTACTGTGTTTGTCGATTTAGCAGTGGCGGTATTTGTAGGAGTTATTATTTCTGCTTTAGTATTTGCTTGGGAAAATGCAAAGAAAATTAGAGCACGTAAACGCATAAAAGATGATGGAACCAAAGTATACGAAATATTTGGTCCCTTATTTTTCGGAAGTATTCAAGCGTTTAATGAAAAATTTGATGTTAAAAATGACCCTGAAAAGATAGAAATTGATTTTCTTGAATCTCGTATATCTGATCACTCTGCATTAGAAGCCTTGTTTAATTTGATAGAAAAATATGAGAAAGCAGGAAAACAAGTTAAGTTAAAGCACCTTTCGGAAGATTGTAAGAATTTAATGGTAAAAGCTTCCCCTAAATTGATGGAAGCTATTGAGGAAGGTATTGATGATCCTCGTTATCATGTAATGGCAAAAGGAGATTTTATATAGCGAGTTTGTTAGTAATAAAAAAAGCTCTCAATTGTTTTTGCAATTGAGAGCTTTTTTTGTGGGGTTTATTGTAGTTGGATTAAAATATTTTGGTGACTATGTAAATATACACTTACAGTTCGGATTAAGCACTGCTATCCGTATTAACTATGGCTATTGTTGTGCGTTCGTTTTTATCTTTTTCAAGTATTGAAAGTTTTTTAATCTTCTAATAAATTAAAATAATCTATCCTTGTGTAATGTACTTGATTCTGTTTTAAATTCCATTCAACCTCTAAACTTTGATATAGAAAATTTTCTTCACTACTATGAATCTCTTTTCCTTTATGTTTTAAAATAGCAATAACTGATTTATCTCCAACTCCTCCTTGACCTGGCATTGCAGGAATAAAATTTGATATAAATTCTGTTTGTTTAATAACTAATTCATATTTATTATTAGGGCTTTTATGAGAAGATATGATTCTCATTTTTTCATAGGTATACATACCAATAATTAACAAAAACACTGTAGATATTATAAAAATAATTTTTACAACTTTAATTCCGAATATTTTTTTTAAAATGAAAAACACTGTTATTATTATTCCAACAGGAAAAATTAGATAAATTAAGATAAGATATATGATTAGGTCCATAATGTTTTTCTCTTAGATTTTTATTCTGTTCACCCAATGTTCGTTAAAGAACATATTTTACACAAGTTAAAGATTAGGCTTTACATTAAATTTTGACTAAGCCTTATTGATATTTGTTTATTTCTTATGTAAATCATCGAAGTCCCCTAAAAATACTCCGTAATAATATATCCTCCAAATTCATTACTAAAAAAGTAAAAAGTGATGCAGGGATATTGCGTTGTGATTTAAATGTACTAAAACGTATACTGGTCTTCAAAATAGACCTGATTACACCATGTTAAATTAAAGAATTATTCTTCATCTTAAAATAAGCCCCCCCCCTTAAAAAGGGGGGGCGAACACAACGGTAAGTATAAAATTCTGTGGAGTAATATTTCCAATTATCTTGAATTAAGCAAATAATATGTAAAAAAAAACAATGACCACAAAAGTTAGCCTTTTGTAGTCATTGAATTTATACCTTGTTAGTAAACGTTGTATTTATTCTTTAATGAATTTAATCGTATTTCCGTTATCTAATTTTAAAAAATAAAGTCCATTCGTAAAACTTTTAATATCAATATTTTCTTGATTAGAAATAATTCCCTTTTTTATTTCAGTACCCAAAATATTATAAATTCTATAATTATAATTTTCTTTTAAGCCAGAAGCCTTTATAAAATTACTGGAAGGGTTTGGAAATAATTTAATTCCATTATTCAAACTAAAATAATTAGTACTTAACGCTTGGTCTGTAGAACGTTCGTAGGAGATTCCTCCTCCTGATCCTCCTGAACTCCAGGACAGGAATTTAATATCGATATAAATATTATCCGTAATTAAATGGAGAACGGCATTTTGATTCACTACATCTGGCGGTGCGCAATAAGCAAAATCACCTCCTAAAAACGTATCAAACGTTAATGTATTAACACCATCCGCAATAGTACCATAAGCCCATTCAGTATCAAATGGAGAAGAACCACTACAATTTCCAGATGTTGTATCTGTATTATCAGATATATTGAAAATACTTTGGTTATTAGCTCTTGTAATCCAGACATTACTTGTAATCCTATCTTGATTAACTTCTAATGTCCAGTCTGCATTATTTACTTTTGTAAAAGTAAACATTGGACCTGTCCATTCAGTTTGAGCATTTATTTCATTTCCATTAAATAGGAAAATCATAATAGTAAATAAAATGTAAATTTGTTTCATTTCTTGATAATTTAAATTAATATTTATTTTTAATTGTAGATAATGTTTAGGCTATGGTTGATACAGGGGTTAAAAGTAATTAAACTTTCGATTTAAGCACTTAGCCAAAGCTTTTTATTTTGTTTTAAAGCCAAATCAAAAGATTTGGCGGACTTAATAAATATACCCTAAACTTTGGGTTAAGCACTTACTCGCTATGTTTTATACACTTCTTAAGTTAGCCTTTTAAATAAAAAGTTTAAATTAAGATAAATTAATCATAAAGAACCAAAGAGAAGAATAAGGTTATTATACACGCAGAAACCTAGATTTCGTCAACATTGATAATCCCTTCTCT
>Ga0209396_1000318_pt1 | contig 59536 bp, 48 predicted proteins | sample GOMGulsemesocosm_6_FD_184638 | JGI IMG/M metagenome (GOLD analysis project Ga0209396, IMG submission 184638) | Methane-oxidizing microbial communities from mesocosms in the Gulf of Mexico - GOM8C Gulf of Mexico (SPAdes) (version 2) | ecosystem: Environmental > Aquatic > Marine > Cold seeps... | reverse complement strand
TCTTTAAGTATTACTTGTTCATGCCACCATAAACTTGGGCTAAAGGCAAAATGGGCTTGAAACAGTTGTGGCCTCGATTGCAAAGAATATACAGCCAATAACCCGCCTAAAGAATGGCCCGATAGTACTTTAAAACTATTAGTACGATAGTTTTTATTCACATAGGGGATCAGCTCTTTTTCGATAAAATCTAAAAAGTTATCAGCTCCACCAGATATTCCCCATTCGTTATAACTTTCATCATAAGTCGGGGTGAAATCTCTGGTACGATGGGTATTTTTAATGGCAACGATAATCATTTCTTGCGACTTACCATCTTGATTTAGCAGGTCTAATGTACCAGCGGCGTGACTGAAGTTTCTTTGGCCATCTAATAAAAAAAGTACGGGATAATTTAGCCCCGTGTTTTGGTGATAGTTATTAGGTAGGTGTACTAATAAATCTCGTTGTTCGCTTAATATTTTAGAAGATAAACTGTCGGTTATTGACGACCCCCTTACATTGGCATATGCAGTAGAGATATTAGCAAGCAGTATAATGATGAAAATTGTTATTAGATGTTTAAACATAAAGTAATCCTATAAATTGAGTTGCTTATTGGTATTAAATTACTGTGATATCTTTTAGTGGTAATGTAATGATGATTTTAGGAAAAAAGGTGATGGAAAGGTGACAATGGTGGTTTTAGTATGTTTTTCAAACGAATCGTCGACTTTATTTATCTAACTGGCTTTTTTATTTAATCTGCTACGTGATAAACTGATTCATCTTTAATCGCTATTTTTATTTTAATTTAGAGAAAAACAATACGTTATGATGAAATTTGGCGAGTTTACCCTTGATAATAAACAGGCACGATTATCATGCAAAGATAAAGAGTTACCAATAGAACCTAAACTATTTGAACTGTTATTACTGTTTGTTAACCAGCCAAATTCCATTATTTCTCGGCAAGATATTTTAGATAACTTGTGGGTAGGCTCACTTGTTACCGATAATGCCATCAATAAACTAGTCGCCAACTTACGTAAAGTGCTGGCTGATGATCCTAAGAATCCTCGTTATATTCAAACAGTGCCTAAACGAGGTTATCGGTTGATATGTGAAGTGACCTTGTTAGAAAGCTATAATTCAACTGAAAAAGGCCAGATTATAACTGAAGGAACCAGTGAAACTATTAACCATAAACAGAACTTACCGAATAAGCGTAAAAATAATTTATTAATTACCTTTCTGTTTCTGCTTTGTAGTTTACTTTTGTGGCAAGTCTTTAATGAAAACGATAACAAAAGTAATAATAACAATCGTTATACCCTGGAGTTAACGCGTGCACACGGCGCGGAAGAATCAGCACGTATGCATCCAGATAATAACCACCTTTACTATTTAAAAAAGAATTTAAAAAAGGATTCGGAAAACACTAGTTATCAATTATTGATAAAAAACATTCATACGGCGAAAATACAACACGTTGATAATGCTAAGACTAACATTAGTAAAATTATCTCCGTGGTTGCAGGTCTAAAAAATGGTACGACAAACTTGTTCTACCTTGATAAAAAACTAGAAAGTTGTGGGGTTTATCAAGCTAGACTTACACAAATGGACCATGCAATAGAAACAAATAAAAAAATACAATGGCAACAAACTGAAAAGCTATTTGATTGCAGTGACAAACGCATTAAAGATATTGATTATCATGCCAGTAAGCAAATAATTTATTACACAGCACAACCCCAAAATTTTTGGCCAAACCAAATATATGCTTTTAACTTAACCACTAAAAAACACAGCTTTGTAACGCAAGTTGAACCTTTAGGTTGGGGACATCACAGTATTGATATTTCGCCTGATGGCAATAAGCTATTAATAATGAGTACCAATGGCGACTACAAAACCCAACTACTTGCTCTGAATTTACTTAATAACGAAATAACAGAGGGTTTTAAATTTGATTACCCGGTTACTGAAGCTATTTGGCATCATGACTCTGAGCAAGTCTATTATTACGCTGAGCATCCTGCACACCAAATTATTAAAAGTAACTTAAATGGCAAAAATGCCACTCCGGTTGTTAGTGTGTCTGAGTATTTATCGCCACAGATGTCATTATTTCCTGATGGAAAAAACTTATTGTTTAGTACTGAACAGAAAAACTTTAGTAACCGTTGGGTCTTACCGCCAAACCAAGTTAACGACATTGATAACTCAACGGTTTACGATATTAACCCTGTTTTATTTCATCAAAGTTCACAGTATTTGTTTATTTCCAAACGCAGTGGCCGTAGACAATTGTATTTAGGACGTTATGACTTAAAACAAGCCGAGATAGTCACTAATTTTTCTCAGTCTCATTGGATGGACTATATGGCGCTGTCAGCAGATGACCAAAGTCTTTTACTCAGTGCAGATAATAAGATCTACCTTTTACCAATAACTGCTTTAAATGGCATGACTCCGTTAACAACACTCAAGAATAAACACCTGATTTTTACAAGTGAACACCCTATTATCGCTCTTGATTGGCTTTCAACAAGTGGCGCGGCAATTACTACCGTAGATAATGGTATTCCTGAGTTAATGGTCGTCAATTTATCTAATAATAAAATTCAATCGCTAAAAGGTAAATGGGCTTATGGACTTACAGATAGTCAGCATCCTGAATATAACTATTTAATTGAACAACAAAGTAATACTTTATATCGGATCAATTCACTCAACTATAATGGTGATACAGATATTAACCAACACGAATTTACTAAAACAGAAGTAACCCTACCAAATGGTTTTTTCCGCGTAAAAATAGACGGGAATGTTTTATATTATGGTACCGATGAAAGCGACAGTATTTATTTAAATGCCGTACCAATAAATAATATTGATCAAAGCAGTAGATATGTTTCAGATGATTTTTATGGCTATGACGTTAGTAACGGTAAGATAATATTAAGTGACTTAGAAAGCCTTGAAGGTGATGTGCATCGCACCATGCATTAATAAATAGTGACTCATAGCAATTAAGTGCAATCTTGATTGTTATATTATCAAGAACAGCACAAGAGAAAATGAATGGAGATAAAACAAATGTAACATCTAACACCTATGCTATGCCTAAAACGGCCAGAGAGTTATTAGCAGAACAAGCAGCAATAGAACTTGATCCGAGTGCATTTAATAAAGCAAAAAGTAATGTTCGCTTGAACGAAATTATGGAAAACATATCTAACAATCGAATAGGTTTTGATCGAGAACAATTCAAAAAAATTACAGTTATGATGGCTAAAATATCTTAGAACGAAAACCTGAGCCCATAGCAAAAACAACAAGCAATAGAAGCACTAGAAGCACTAGAAGCTCAGAAACAAGAAATAGTTGAAGAAAGTTTGGACGTTATAAAACTAACAAAGCAATCGTTTAATGAAGACAAAACACTGTAATAAATAATTTTACTGGATAAACGGGGGATTTTCCAAAACCTCGCACAGGTGAAATAGCTAGAGAAACTAAGTTTTCCAAATTAGCCAAAGGTAATGAGTGTTTTTACTATAATTAAGAAGATTTCAGAGACTAAAAATCAGTGCTAAAAAAGACTACTTAGTTCCAAAAGCGGTTATTCAGCCACAAGGTTTATATTTCAGTTTTGCCACTTTGATGACCTTTTATGTTCGTATTTTGAACACCTAGCATGTTAACTTCGCTAATAAAAGAAGACACTTTCGTGGCCAAAATCACTTAACCATTACACACTCTGTTTTGAGTCTTCTAATAAGTACAAACTATAGTAATGATTTCTACTATAGTTTATATGAGATTTTTAACTTTATTTATTATTTTTTGGGGGGGATTTGTTTAAAACTATTAGTTTCTTTATTTTCTTAACGGTTGTGAATTCATGTTTGGCTACTGATGTGGTTCGTTATGTGGTATCAGAAAAGTATCCAGATCCGAAAAATTCATACTTCGTAGAGCTACTCACATTAGCGTTAGAAAATACGAAGAAAGAATATGGTGATTATAATCTTCAACCAGTTGTCATTGAAATGGGCCAAGAACGCACATCAAAGATGCTTGAGCGTAATGAACTTATTGACCTAACTTGGCGAATGACCAGTAAAGAATTGGAATCTATACTCCAAGCTATATATATTCCGTTATTAAAGGGCATGATGGGGTATCGTATTTTTATCATTCGTGCCGATGATCAAGATAGATTTTCAAAAAACATTTTATTGTCAGAGTTAAAAGTAATTCCTGTTGGGCAAGGGATTAATTGGCCAGACACCGATATTTTAAAAAGTAATCATTTTACGGTCATCCAAGGCCACTACAACAACTTATTGAAAATGCTCTCTAAAAATCGGTTTCATTATTTTCCTAGGGGTCTACATGAACCTTGGTCTGAAATTCAAGATAATCACTTATTTATTGTAGAAAAGAATATTGCTTTGAAATACCACTCTCCAATTTTTTTCTTTGTCAATAAAGCCAATACTCGTTTGAATGACCGGTTAAACTTAGGTTTAACTAAATTAATAAAAAGTGGTGAGTTTAATGTATTCTTTACTCGCCACCCGATGACTTCAGATATTCTCGATAAGGTTAATTTGAAATCAAGAACAATTTTCGAATTAGCTAATCCGTTAATATCAAAAGAAACTCAAGCACTTGTAGATGATAAAAACCTTTGGCTAGAATTTCAGTGATCTTCACCACTTATAGTTATAAAAGGGTTTGTTATGAAACTTTTCGGTAATTATTCATTTGAATATAAAAAGGGGTTATTACCAGTGATTCATTTTTGAGTTGCGAAACATAATAACTGAGCTATAGAAACCTGTTCATTTTATGAAACTGGGGAGGTTATATTTTATTGCTTGTAATTTCCGCTTTGCACTAAGTGAGCCTTATTCTTCAAAGCTTGAACGGTTGTTGATCGCTCTAAACAGACCTTAACCTTTTCAATTAGTTAAGGTCAAGATGATGATTTTTCAGAAGTTCATTTAAAGTTGACTTTGATCTAATTGAGTGGGTAGCTAATAATTGATATCAAATGTAAACTCTATGACTTGGTTATCGAAGTGTTCACTCAACTCAACGATGCCACCTCCAACGATTTGTTCTTCATTATGAGCATCTATCCATAAAGAGCCTGTACTAGCATATGCTTCTTGACCAAATCTATCGTGAAATTCAGGGGTATCAATCGTAACAAGTACTTTTTGTTCCCATAACTTCCCCCCTATCTCATATTGACCAACAACAAGAGTTTCACTCGTTAACACAATAGACGAGATAAATGGCTGGAAGTGGCTTGAAAATTTAACAATTTCAGTAGTCCCTGTAACTTCGGGGCTAGTTGTATTTCCTGATGAATAACCACCAATACTTTTATTAAAACACACTTCAATATCATATTCCTTATCCACGATACCTGCTGAGTAGACAGTAAAAGTACCATTGCTAAATGACGTATCCAAAGATATCTTATTTAAGGTATAAGTATTACCATCATCTCCGACAAGCCGAATTTCACTATCTGATATAATCTGGTAATAGTGCAATGAACCATCTTCGTATCTAACAATATTACTCTCTGTTTCCAAATTAACAGATTCTATACCGCAATAGAGCACTTCAATGTCGGAGCCACCGTCTTTAATTATAAAACGGCTATGAGAACCAGCCTTGACAACATCATTCTGCCAAGTTCCTGATAAGTCGTAGTCAATTGTTTTATCTTCAGAGTCACAGGCAGCAAGTATTATTAGTGAAAGTATAATACCGATGCGCAAAGTGAATTTTTTATACATATTTAAGCTTCCATTCTAAGAGGTGAAGTTTATTGAAAATACGATTTAAATGTTCGCTCTTAACCGACCATAACCCTTTTAATGGATTATGGTCAACTACGTGCCAAGAGCGGAAGTAGACAATCAAAAATAAGCTTTTTTTATACTACTTTGCAGTCCTATATTTTTAGTAGTATCTTGCATTCTTGATCGCTGTAACTCAGATTCATAATGAATTTATTTCCGTAAACTATCAGAGAAACTATTGCGGTTCGTTAATTAACTGGGCAAAGTGGTGTGAAGTCAGATTCATCCATTGGTGCTGGCGAGTATTCAAAACGACCTGGGGTTGTTGGGTCCGAGGCAGCAAAAGTAAAAGATAGATCTATACCGGATAGTTCCACCCAAACTGTGGCTGTTCTCGTGCTTCCATCTACAGGATAATCAAAGCTATTTAACACTCCTGTATCGGTCAACTTAATGGTACGTGTAACATAGCAATCATCGCCTAAATTGTAAGAATCACTCTGATAATCATAATAAATAACCTTTCCAGACGACTTTACCACCATATAATTTTCATCGTATCCGTCACTGCCAACATCCCTACTTCCGTCCCACCCCCCCACAAAATCATCAAGAGAAATCGTTGAAATAATGTCAGAGCCGTCGCAGTTATCCTCACCGCAACTACCGAATCCGAGATCTGAGCAGCCCGTAATAAATAATATTGAAAGTGTTAAATAGTAAGGTGTGATTTTTATCATTTGAACGTTTTTCATCCTTAAGTAAACTTTGATACGTGATAACAAACTCATTTAATCCGTTGTGGTAAATCAACATCAGCTTCAAAATTATTCGATTAATATAATTCTCTCATATATATTTCATTAAAATTTATGAAGTGATCGGCTCCTTTATTAAACGAGCGGTTATCGCTCTAAAGAGACATTAAGCATTTCAATTCACTACGTCAATTAGTGCACGAAGCAGGCCATTTTAATAAGTTAAATTCAAGATAATAAATTCACTTATATATTACTAATTATTGAGGTTCTTCATAAATACTTTCGAAACCAATTTACTAATTCTTTATTGACTTCATTTTTGTTTTTCACTAAACCATGGTTGTCTTGCGGATACAAAACAAGCTTATGAGGGATCTTTTGTTGTACTAAAGCATCAGCAAGATCAATTGAATGGTTTACTGATACACGCTCATCATTAGTCCCATGTAAAAGTAATATTGGCACATTGGGTGATAATTCATCTACCCAAGTTAATACAGAACGTTTTGCTAATTCTTCAATTTTATTTTCGTTGTATCCTGGAACACGATGTCTATATACTTTTTCCATTTCTGGACGATAAGTTAACCCCTTTAATAAATCTGAATTGCCAGCAATCGCTGCAACCGCTTTTATGTTTTTGAGTTTTTTTAAAGCTAAAAAAGTTTGCATACCCCCTCTACTTGCTCCGTACATGCCCACTCTTTTTGGATCCGCACCTTCAATACTTGGAATGTAATCGAATAATGCTGTGACATCATTCACATCTTTACCTCCAAACTCATCAAGCATGTGATTTTCTGTTAGCGTGCCGCGGTATTGACTTCCTATAATGACAAAGCCTTGGTTAGCGATTGGAAACAAGTTATGCATCATAGAACCAAAAACTACTGAGCCATAATTACCATTACCTCCACGGTTATATATTAATACTGGTAATTTTTTCCCCGTGAATTTTGGCTTAATAATATAACCATGAACCTCTTTATCACCGACTTGATATTTAAACGTACTGCACGTTAAATTATTCAGATATTGGTTAAACTTGTCTTCCCCAAACCTAGCGTCAAAAACTGACATCGCCTTGAAAAGTTTTTCTGGAGACTTAATCCGTTTTTTACGTTTTTTTTCCATAAAACCCCGCCACGAGTCATAGGTTGTAAATTGAGAACGGAAACAGTTTTTTTGTTCAGTGATTCTTTCATCGGTAATTGAATTAGATGCTTGAGTAGAAAGCGATAAAAAAACTAAAGATAATAGGATGAGGTATTTGCTCACGTGAACTCCGTGTCGGTGATGAATATAAGTTTTACAGTTATTATGGACACATTTCAAAGATGTTAGCTCCATAATTTCACTTAATTTATAGCTAATATTTCATACTATCAATTAATTAGAAAGATAAACGATCAAAAAGTCAACATTGAAGTATTGAGAAGAAAGCGCTGTAAATGTATATCGATAACTCGCGATTTATCATCTCCTAAAATTATTTCTGTATTTAGTCTTCTATTACTCTATAAAGCTTAGCTAGAACAGCGTAGGATCAACTTACTTTAGATAAATACTAGGTTTGCACTCACTCCCAATGGGCTATTGTGTGCACTAACATAAAAATATATGCAATTAACAGCAAAAGCATCACTGACTAACGCTTTACTTATCTCTATTTGTACGCCTGATTTTAAAGGTGATGAAGCAACAGAATCACTTGCAGAACTTGCCCGCTTAGTAACTACATTAGGTTTTACAGTAGTCGGTACGCAATCGCAAAAACAAAGTTCAACTAAAAAAGTTAATGTGCTGGGTTTAGGTAAACTGGCAGAAATCGCGCATCTTACCGGTAACCAAGGTGTGGTTGAAAACGATGATGAAAATGATGGCCAATTTGAAGAGATGGTTGATGAATCGGTAGTGCCCGATATCCCATCAGATAATCTTCCGTTTGGCTGTGCTGACGTGGTGGTATTTGATTGTGATTTAAGCCCGTCTCAACTTCGAAATGTTGAAAATCAGCTAGGCGTAGAAGTATTTGACCGCACCGGCATAATTATTGAAATTTTCAGTCGTCATGCTCGAACCAAAACAGCAAAATTACAAGTTGAAATTGCTCGCCTTAATTATGTAGCACCACGACTTCGCGAAACATCGTGTGGTGATAGAGAACGTCAAATGGGTAAAGGTGCTGGCGAAACAACGCTAGAGCTAAACCGACGTAAAGTACGCGACCAATTAGCAGAACTCAAGCGAGAGTTGGTGAGTGTTCAGAATGAAATGAAAGGCCGACGTACCCAACGTTCTGAGCTTTTTTGTGTTGCGTTGGTGGGTTATACCAATGCGGGCAAGTCATCAATGATGCGAGCGATCACCGGTAGTGATGTTGTTGGAGAGAACAAACTTTTTGCAACCCTTGATACCACAGTACGTGCATTACACCCCGCTACTCAACCACGAATTTTAGTGTCTGATACTGTCGGGTTCATCAAAAAGTTACCTCACGATTTAGTCGCTTCATTCCACTCAACTTTAGCAGAAGCCCATGACGCTTCATTATTGTTGTATGTGGTTGATGCTTCAGATGCTTCTTTTCGTGCGCAACTCGATGTAGTGCATGAAGTTCTTGCAGAAGTTGGTGTTGAAAACAGTGAAAAATTACTCGTTCTCAATAAATCAGATCAACTTAGCACTGAGCAACAGCAAGCGTTGAAGGAAGAGTTTCCTGATGCCATGATGACTTCTGCTCGTGACCCAATTGATGTAGCTAAACTGCATAAATATATCGTTGGCGTAGCTGAAAACGAAATGATTGAAGAAGAGATTGTTATTCCTTATACCGCGAATGGCATTATAGGTGAAATTCGTTCAACGATGAGTGTGACTAAAGAAGATTATGACTATAGTGAAATTAAGCTCACGGTTAGGTCAAATGCAATAGATTTAGCAAGACTCAAAAAGAAGATGTTAAGTCTATAAACGGTATTTTCAAGGAATACCCATTTGAGAAACTTTAATTAAGTCACTAAGAAACCGAGTTAAAACTCGGTTTTTTTATCTTCAAAATATAACAACCATACTCCCCCCACAATTACTCTTTTATACAACACCTCATTAAGTCAACATAACGGGAAAATATACGATAAATAACTTGATCTAAATCAAGAAGAGTATAAACTTTCAGAAAATACTGAAACTTCAGAAAACTCAATCATGATAATGACAGCTAAAATAGAATCTTTTGTAATGCACTGTGGCGAAATGGGTAGCCGTTGGGGCTTTAATCGTACCGTAGGGCAAATGTATGGCCTATTAATTATTCATAATGAATCGCTTACTGCGATACAAATCTCTGAAGCACTGAATATATCTCGCGGTAATGTCAGCATGGGCATTAAAGAATTACAGTCTTGGCGTTTAGTGCAAGTTCAACACAAACCTAAAGATCGCAAAGAGTATTACTCTCCTGCAGGCTCTATTTGGGAAATGGCAACACGCGTATTTGAAGAGCGTCGTAAACGTGAAGTTGACCCTACCCTGTCATTATTACGCGATAATTTATTAGATGAACCCGCTAATCCGCAAGAGGAATTTGCACAACAAAAAATGCATGAGATGCATGATCTACTTGAAACCATCACACATTGGGCTGCAGAGCTACAAAGTATGAGCCCAGATAAACTTAACACCTTAATGAAGCTCGGCTCTGGCGTAAGTAAAATTATTGATATTAAAGATAAATTATTGAATAAAGGCTAAGCCTCGCACTTAGTTGTACTAAATTTTTAAAATTACATGCTCTAAAAAATTGTCACTTTAACACTTAAAACCCATTAGCACTTTCACTGTGCTTAATAAGGTTTATGGAGGAAGTTATGTTAGAAACCTTAATGCTTTCACGCATACAGTTTGCCGCAAATATCAGTTTTCATATTCTATTTCCCACTATCACTATCGCGCTCAGTTGGTTTTTGTTTTACTTCAAATTACGTTTCGATCAAACCAATGATCCTGTTTGGATGCGCGCTTATCGCTTTTGGGTCAAAATCTTTGCCCTAACCTTCGCTATAGGCGTTGTTACTGGCATTACCATGTCGTTTCAGTTTGGTACTAACTGGCCTAAATTTATGGAAACTGTCGGCAATATCGCAGGACCATTATTGGGTTATGAAGTACTAACAGCTTTCTTTTTAGAGGCCGGTTTCCTAGGTATTATGCTATTTGGTATGAATAGAGTGTCGGCTAGAGTGCATACACTCTCGACGTTTATTGTTGCTTTTGGCACCAGTTTATCGTCTTTTTGGATTCTGGCACTTAACTCTTGGATGCAAACACCGCAAGGCCATGAAATGCGTGACGGTGTCGCCTTCCCCGTTGACTGGTTTGCTATTATTTTCAACCCATCATTCCCATATAAGTTATCTCACATGCTTGTTGCATCTGGTTTAACCGCAGCATTTTTAGTCGCAGGTATCAGCGCATATCGCCTCTTAAAAGGTGATAACAAAAAAGCACCAAAGTTAACTTTGAAAATAGCGTTAACCGTTGCGGCTGTATTAGCACCCGTGCAAATATTTTTAGGTGATATGCATGGTTTGAATACCTTAGAGCATCAACCGCAAAAGATTGCGGCAATGGAAGGCATTTGGCATACCGAAAAGGGAGCTCCTTTATTACTCTTTGCATTGCCGGATGAGGAACAAAAAACCAATCATTTTGAAGTGGCAATTCCTAAGCTGGCCAGTTTAATTTTAACCCACGACTTAGACGGAGAAATAAAAGGCTTAAACGAGTTTGAAGGTAACCACCCTCCTGTTGCGCCGGTGTTTTTTGCTTTTCGAATCATGGTGGGTTTAGGCATGCTCATGTTTGCAATTTCTTGGTTTAGCCGTTTCGTATTATGGCGTAAAGAAGAATTACCCCCTTGGTTATTGAAGTCACTTGTTGTCATGAGTTTCTCTGGCTGGGTAGCAACATTGGCTGGCTGGTATGTTACTGAAATTGGCCGTCAACCTTGGTTAGTCACCGGTATTTTAACGGTAAAAGATGCCGCCACAGATATAGCGCCAGAAAATGTTGGTATAACGCTGGCACTCTATTTGATTTTATATGTGGTGATCATGGTTGCTTATTTACACACTATTTTCACTATGGCTGGTCGTGCTATCGAGATTGAAGAAATCGGTATTGATGAACAAGCTAAACCCGTTGTTCGTAAAACGACTAAAACAAACGAGGAGTCATAATATGTTTGATGCAAATACCTTAGCACTGATTTTTGTTTCTCTAATGGGATTATCTATTTTACTTTATGCCGTTTTAGATGGTTTTGATTTAGGTGTCGGCATATTGCTACCACTTGAAAAAGAAGATGATGCCGATACGATGATAGCGTCGATAGGTCCTTTCTGGGATGCCAACGAAACTTGGCTAGTACTTGCTATAGGTCTATTGCTTATCGCATTTCCAGCGGCACACAGTTATATATTCAAAGAATTATATTTACCTACCGCCGTACTGTTGATTAGCTTAGTGCTTCGCGGAGTGGCTTTTGATTTTCGCGCTAAAGCCGCGTTTAGCCATAAACCCACTTGGAACAGAGTATTTAAAGGCGGATCTTTGATTGCCTCATTAAGCCAAGGATATATGTTAGGCATGTATGTCATGGGGTTTGAAAGTACATTAATGGCCTATAGCTTTAGTTTACTGAGTGCGTTTGGTGTTGCAGCAGCATATAGCTATATAGGCGCTTGTTGGTTAATCATGAAAACTGAAGGCGACTTACAGACGCAGGCCGTTGCTTGGGCTCAAAAATCTGGCTTAATTTGTTTTGCCGGGGTAATTGCGGTATCACTGGTTAACCCATTAATTAATCCTGATGTGTATACAAAATGGTTCTCTTCATCAAATGCATTGATGTTTTTACCCTTACCTGTTATTTGTTTTGCGCTGTTTATTTTTAGCCATATACAATTGAAACAATTACCTCAGGTAAACGATAAAGATTGTTGGCGACCATTTGTCGCTGCGGTAATCATTTTCACGTTATGTTTTTTTGGTTTAGCGTTTAGTTTTTTCCCCTATATCGTGCCAAATAAACTCACTATTTGGGAAACTGCCTCAGCACCTGAATCTTTAAGTTTTTTATTATGGGGCACCATTATTGTAGTACCCGTTATATTTAGTTATACCGCATATTCTTATCGAGTATTTTGGGGTAAGGTTCGTGAGCTTAGATACCATTAGCCATCATACTTTTTGGTAAATTATTTATAACTAACGCCTAACGATCAAAAGCCAGTTAATTACTGGCTTTTTTATTTGCAGTATAAAGCTATGTCTTACGAAGAAAAAATTCAATTTAGTTTATTTATAAAAGAATCGGGTGCTAGAATGCACATGTCTACAAATTTATGGAATGAGATATGAAATATATTATTTTGGTTATAGTTATTGCATTGGCAGTAATCTATTTCACTAAAAGCGCAAATAATAAGAAAGCTGCGGCTGAAAACATTGCCATTGGCAAAGCATTTTTAGCAACAAATAAAGCGGTAGAAGGTGTTATAGAAACAGCTTCTGGTCTCCAATACCAAATATTAGAAAAAGGTGAAGGTACTGATCACCCAAGTGCCAGAACAAAAGTTAAAGTGCATTATCACGGTTCTTTATTAGACGGAACTGTATTTGATAGTTCAGTCGATCGTGGTGAACCTATTAGTTTTGGCTTAAACCAAGTAATAAGTGGCTGGACTGAAGGTGTACAATTGATGGTTGCTGGTGATAAATTTAAATTTTTTATTCCTGCAAACTTAGGATACGGCAATAGCTCATCAGGAAAAATAACAGCAGGTTCATTACTTATTTTTGAAGTAACCTTGCTAGAAATTCAGTAACCCTTGCAAAACTAATAAAACCTGATTCCGCCGAAATATTGGCAATGATGAATACATCATTGCCAATTTTATAATAATTATTTAACAGGCAAAACATTAAAACTTTAGCGCGTAATAATACTTCGCTAATCAAGGTCTTTTCATAGCTAATCACGAAATAAAGTCCCTATTACTCCCCCCATGAATCAATCATTACCTCTTCGTTTTTCTATAGGATTATTAAAATAATCTATTGATATTTAATATTATATTTAACAAATAAACTTAATTAAAAATAACATAACTATAAAACAATTCATTTTGACTTTACCTAATAATTGCTGAAAAAACGCTCACTTTAACTATGCCTCAACATTGCTCTATCAACTTAAGTCATAAAAATATATTTCAGAATGCATAGAGGATTTTAATTTCTTAGCTGTTACTTATACAGGGTGTTAATAAAACCTTATTTTATGCTTAGAGATTAAAAATAAATATTTAGACACATAAGCATTAAATTACTGATTAGCCAATGTGCATTTTTACAAAAACAAATCAATAAATGCACTACAACAATTAAAACATGCTAAAGAGATAATAATGATAAACAAAAAAATTGCTTTCAAACTAACAATGTTACCTTTAATACTAGGCTCTGCGAGTCATGCTGCTATGGCTTATGGCGCTGAAGAAATTAACACTGATGATATAGAAAAAGTTTCAGTAATTGGCTCTCGTAGCTTGAAACAACGTTCAGTTGCAGATTCACCTGTTCCAGTTGATTTAATATCTGCAGAAGATTTAAATGCCATCGGCGGCACTGCTGACATGACAGATAATCTTAAAGCATTAATCCCAAGTTACACCGCATCTCCAGCAACGGGTGATGGCAGCGCATTTGTTCGTTCAACCTCTCTTCGCGGAACTGCAGCAGATCAAACGTTAGTGCTGGTTGATGGTAAAAGACGTCACCGTTCTGCATTAGTACAATTTTTCGCACCTGCAGCAGGTAATGGCGCGCATGCTCCTGACGTGGGAATGATCCCAGCGATTGCATTAAAACGTGTTGAAGTGCTTCGTGATGGCGCAGCATCACAATATGGTTCTGATGCTATCGCAGGTGTTATAAATTTCGTAACAAAAGATGCGTCAGAAGGCGGCGCTGTTGAACTGCAATATGGCCAACATTATGACGGTGAGTCAAATGTAAAATTAGCCGTTAACAAAGGATTAGCAATAGGTGATGACGGCTTTGCTAACTTCAGTTTGGAGTATGTTAATAATGATGCATTATCTCGTGGTGTCATTCGTGCTGATGCACAAGAATTAGTAGATCTTGGTGTAGAGGGCGTCGGCGCAGATTCGCCTTTTGGTGATGCACCCTTTACGCAATCATGGGGACGTCCTGAAACATCAGCATTACGTATGTTTCTAAATACGGGTATTGAACTAGACGGTGACAAAGAACTTTATGGCCGTTTCAGTTATGCCGATACGAGCGGCCGTTATCGATTCTTTTATCGAAACCCTTCGATCCCTTCGATTGGCAAAAGTGCAAACTCAGCTATTTCTTCATTAGAAGCACTTGGTTATACCGGTAATGTTTCAAAAGTCGGCTTTACACCTTTCCTTGATGGTGACCAAACGGACTTCAGCGCAATTATAGGTCTAAAAGGTGAATTTCAAAATGAGACTTACTATGACTTCAGCATCAGTAAAGGTTCTAATGAATTAAATTATTTCTTAAACAACAGTATTAACCCTGGTTTGGGTTTAACCGCTAATTTAGAAATTCCTCAAATGGACTTTAATACCGGTGGTTACAAGCAAGAAGAGATTAACATCAATGCTGATTTCTCTGTTCCCGTTGGAGATAGTTTAAACGTTGCTTACGGTGCTGAATGGCGAGAAGAAACTTATAGCAGTTTAGCCGGAGAGCTCAATTCATACTCTGACGCAAGCGGAATGCCAAATGGCGGAGTAAGTGGTATGCGTGGCATTGAAGCTATAAATGCCGGCTCATTTTCTCGTGATAACTACGCGGTATACCTTGATGTAGAACATGACGCAACTGATGAGCTATTGATGCAATATGCATTACGTTATGAAGATTTCTCTGATTTTGGTAGTACAGCTAACTGGAAAGTTGCGGGTAACTACAGCATCACTGAAGATGTATCTTTACGTGCGGCAATTTCAACAGGATTTCATGCACCAACACCTGGTCAGGCTAATGTGAGCACAACCATAACGACTTTTGACGGTATTACAGGTGCGCAAATCGAAGAAGGTTTGATCCCTGCGTCATCAGATTTAGCTGTTTCACTTGGCGGACAAACACTTAAAGAAGAAACCTCAACTAACTTTAGTTTTGGCATATCATCTAATTTTGAAAACGATACAAGTGTTACGCTCGATTTCTATAAAATAGAAGTAGATGACCGTATTTACCGTACTGGTAACATTTCAGTTGATGATCCTCGTTTTGGTTCTGTTTCTTTTTATACCAACGTACTGGATGTTGAACATTCAGGTATCGACTTGGTCATTTCAAGCACATTCGAGTGGAATAACTCAATATCTACAGATATTGCCTTTGCTTATGGTTATAACAAAATTGATGTAGTTAACGTTCGAGAAGTTAATGGTAACAGCCCTGTTTCAGAGTCAACCGTTGAAGATATTGAAAATAACTTCCCTAATTCACGTTTCGTATTTACCACAAATACGTCAATAGGTGATGATTGGAACTTAATGGTACGTGCTAACTATTATGGTGCTCATTATGATGAACGTGGCACTATTTCAGGCTCATCTGATGGCAATGGTGGCATTGCATCAGGTAGCCAAAGTGCTGAAGTTAATTCAATTGTGTATCTAGATGCAGAATTAAGTTATCAAGTAAGTGATGCATTGAGACTTAAACTGGGCGCTTCAAACATCCTTGATTCATATATAGATGAAGTTGATGCACCTTTTGCTAACCGTCAAAGTGTCGGTCTACAGTACCCACGTAGAAGTGCAGCAAATTATGAAGGCGGTAGCTGGTATTTAGGACTTTCTTATAATTTTTAATCGATAAAAGTATCTTAAAAAGGGTTGTAGTTTAAACAGCCCTTTTTATATTACTACTTTATATTACTACCTTTAAATTACTCATCAAAAGTTCATACCTTTGTATATAATTCACTGCATTATCGTTAAGCTAACTCAGTAATGTACAAGAGGCTTTCAATAATTAAAAGCGGTGACTGTCTATTATCACGTTCCATATTTAATGGAATGTAAAATAGAAAGCATTGCAAATAAAATAAAGGCTTACAATGTTATGTATATGCATCCCTCACTTAGTCAATATTTAAGAAAAAGCAAACATTCTGAAACTTTACAGGTTAATCAACTTTCGCTTACTCGAGCAGAAAATGATCAGCCTGTTTTCAAATTTGGTTTTGGTCAAAGCCCCTTTCCGGTACCGGCAGAAATTACAGCAGAGCTGGCTAATGCTGCACATAGAAAAGAGTATATGAGTGTTCAAGGACATTTACCTCTCAGGGAAGCTATTGCTAATTTTCATCAAGAAAAAGAAGGAAAGAATTGGGCAGCAGAAAATATAGTAGTCGGTTCGGGTAGTAAAATATTATTGTTCTGTGTGATGGCTGCATTTGAAAAAGCAGAAATTTTGCTACCGGCTCCAAGTTGGGTTTCATATGAACCTCAAGGGCAACTATCAGGTCATAAAGTCACCTGGCTTACCACTACATTCCAAGATAAGTGGCATTTAACCCCTGAGCAATTAGACCAATATTGTTTAGCACGTGACACCCCGAAAACACCGTTAATTTTGGTGCTTAATTATCCAAGTAATCCAACAGGACAAACCTATAATAAAGCAGAATTATGTGCCCTTGCTACTGTCATGAGAAAGCATAATATTATTGTTATCGCTGACGAAATATATAGCCTGCTAAGTTATAACAAAGACTACGCAACTATCACAGATTACTACCCGGAAGGATGTATCGTATCATCAGGTCTTTCTAAATGGTGTGGTGCTGGCGGCTGGAGATTAGGTTTTATGCATATTCCTCCGCAGTTGAAAAACTTACTGTCAACCGTTATTGGTGTGGCATCAGAGACTTATTCGTGCGCACCTAGTCCTATCCAAATAGCCGCGACAAAAGCTTATTCAAGTCAGAGTATTACTGATAATTTTATAGCAAAACAAATTGATATTTTATCGGATATTAGCGAGTACTGCGCTAAAGAGCTTAACGACACTGGAATAAATGTGCATGCAGCAGAAGGTGGGTTTTATTTATTTCCCGACTTTTCCGCTTTTACTGAAAAATTAAAAGGTCGAGGTATTGAAACCAGCGAACAATTAACCACGATTCTAATGGAAGAAACTGGCATAGCATTACTGCCTGGCAGTGCTTTTGGCATGTCACCAACGAGTTTGACTACTCGTTTAGCCTTTGTAGATTTTGATGGTACACACACTCTTTCCCAAAAACAGAATGAATACAAATATGAAAAAATAAAAAAAGGTATATCACTACTTTGTCTTTGGTTTTTATCTTTAAAGTAAATAGATAGAGCATTATAAAACTTAACTGCTTACTTGGTTTATTGCCTAAATTATTACTTAAGTTTTATATATTTTGGTTTCATATCAGTAGCAAATAATAGTTTGATTAAGTCATGGAAAATAAAATGAAAGAACAAATAGCTTTTGACCGATCACCTTCAACATCTAATATCATTAGCTTGTCTAAGAATAAGAAATCTACATTACGTAATGCACTTATGGACTTACTCAATACGAACCAGTACAGCACCCAACTAGAGTTGGCAACTGCACTAGAAAATCAAGGATTTGGGAAAGTTTCACAAGCAAAAATGTCAAGACTTCTAACAAACGCGCGGGCCATAAAAAAGTACGACAAAGATAAATCTGTTTACCAGTGCCCTAATGAGAAACAAAGGCCTCAATCAATCGACTCAGTTGGATCACTGGCACTTAACATTGCGCATAATCAAACACATATAGTGCTAAAAACCGTTAAAGGTGGAGCTGCGATAGTAGAAACAATGATAGGTACAATGAGTAACGCTCATGGAATTTTAGGCTGTATCGCTTCAGATACGACTATTTTGATAATTCCTTGTGATACCTCAAAAATAAACGACCTTATATATTCAATTAAAAGTCACTTAAAAATGGATACGTTACATGTAGTATAAAATTAAAAACTATAGTTAACGCCGGCATAATAATAGACGCCATTAAAACCAAAAGGTGCCGAGCGGCGAGAATAGGTAAATACACCAGGGCTACTTACAATAATATTGCCACTGCCATCTTCAATAGTTCCGGCTCTCGAATTACCTATTTTATTTTCGTCAGGCATAACATCAAATAAATTATTACTGCCAAAATTAAATGAAAATTTATCATTAAATTGATAGTTAATACGTAAATCAGTAATTAATTCAGCACCATAGGTTTGACGACCACCGTCCATGATGGTGTATTCCCCATAACGATTTAACGTTAGGTTCATCGTCCAGTTTTCCTTTTTATATAAAGTGCTTAGACTAATTCTATTTTCTGGCTGCCACTCTTCTATGATAGATATATCTTGCTCTGAAAATATTTTATTTGGTGATGGATGCAGCATCCAAAAAATGGACGATGCCAATAAAAAATAGGAAAGCGGCCTTGAATCGATTTATGATTGACTTCGAAGACCCCTTATAGGACTTTATTTAAAACGGGCAGTTACACAAAATGTGTTACAGGCTCTTTCAACTGTCTGCATTAATCAAAGCCAAAATATTATTAGTTAGCTTCCCAAGGATAACTTTTACCATTAAATGTAACATTTTCTTTGAGATTTTTTGAAAGCAATAGCTTTATGGCTAAATGAATAGATATTAGGGGAAGGTTTATTCGACCATATGTTGGACGTCTAAATATAAGTCGAACTATATTTTTTACTATATCTGTAATGCAATAAGTGTAACCACGAAATAAACCAAAATGCTTTATTCGATAATATGTTTGGCTACAAAGCCAAACTTGAGTGAAGTAACACGATTGTTGTTTATTTGCATTTCGCCAAGAGTGACCAGATAAGTGCGATACTAATATCCCTGTATGGATAGCAACATCTAGATTTTGATTGCGCACTCTTGTTCCAAGATCTCTATCTTCCCCCCATAAAAAAAAGTTTTCATCCCAACCTCCTAATTCTTCTAAAAGCTTGCTAGAAATGCAGAGACAAGCACCAATCACACGCTCTTTAACTATTAATATATCACCAATGCTTTTATAGGTTTCAGCATTAAATACTGGACTAATCAACCCTATTGATGGATATTCTTCTAGAGTTAAGCAAAGCTTTAATATGTCTTCACTTCTTATTCTTATATCAGGGTTACAGAATAATAAGAACTTACCATTTGCAACCTTTGCTCCATTATTGCACCCTTTTGCAAATCCTACATTACCATTACTTTGCACCACTTTATCAGCTTGTTCATTAGTAAGTTCGCGGCAATCTCCGCTATTTGACACGACAATAACTTCAAATTTATCTCGGATACTAGAAACATCAAATATTGATGACAATAACTTTTCAATTTCACCTTGTGATTTATAGCTCACGGTGATGATCGAACAAAGAGGTGCTTTATTACTATCGTCAATGCTCATTATTACTATCCTTTATATTAAGTGTTTTTATTATTACATAATTCTATTTTTATCGAAATTACTTTTACTTTTCTTCATTCTAGAGGGCGCATGTAAAAAGGCAAAGATAAATTAAACGACAGATTTTTTCGCTTCAATGACTTAGTATTATTTGCTGATAAGGGAATAGTATTACAATCACTCTACCTGTAATTGAGCCGATATTTGTTGTTTATATTCCAATTTAAGCTGGTCAAAAGAAAAAACATCATAGCTTTCACCATTAATGGACTCCAACCAATGCGAAGAAAAACTTTCTCACTAAAGTACTTTTTCAAAATATAATTTGCAGTCGGTAGTTTGAGATTATTTGATAAAAACTTTTTCAATACTATTAGTTAAATCTTCTTGATTGAGTGAAGGTATAGTCCAACCTACATTGAAGTTTTTTATCATGAAAATAAACCAGTGATATTTTGGAACCAATTCGGGAACATTACACTTATTTGCTCTTAATATAATACCTGAAGGTGCGAAATGATCACTATATGGAGTGAAAACCACATCTGAAGCGCAAGTAGCTATTGTTAATTCTTCATCGCTTAAATAACGGTTAACAGCAATGATTCTTCCATTTGTCTTGGCTATGATAATCTTTAATATAACAATTTAGTTCATCTGTTAATTTACCTGTAATAAATAATTCAATATTTTTATTTGTTTGCGTAGATAAGGTTGCATCTATTAAGAATTTTGTGTTTTTCCGTGGGTGAGAACTTAATGCACCGCTAATGCTAATAATGAAACTTGTTTCAGGTAGGTTGAAATAGTTTCTTGCCTGCTTTTTATCAACTAGTTCAATAGTATCCATAGGATCAGGCACCAGTGTAAAAATACGTTTCAAAGAGATGAATATACTTTTAAGCAATTGAAACCCATAGGTATCTAGGGTTTTAAGTGAAGAGGGAGGATTTAATGATAATAACATAACCCTTAATTTATTCACTATTTTTGATTTGAATGTTCGTGCAGAAAAATCCATTCCTGTACTTAACATTTCAAACTGAAATTTTTCTATTTGTTTTAATTGACGAGAGTAAATTACTCTAAATAATGGCCATAAAAAAGGTATTTGGGTTCCATTTGAAGCTAAAACAACACTAGGTGTTTCTCTCATTAAGCTAATAGTGTCTTTTAATCTTATACATTCATGCCAGCTATTGATAAATGAATTTGTAGTATTAATTCCGGTATGAGGTACTATTTCAATCTTATTTGTAAACCTCTGTTTATGAGTTTTAAATGATTCGCTTTCAAACAACTTTTAGGTAGGCAATAGTTATTTTATATTTTTTTATCAATAAAGCATCTAATAATATTTTTAAATATATTAAATTATGGCCTGTCCCTTTAGCAGTAAACAAAAGGATATTTTGATGATGAAGATCATTCAATGAATTAATATTCCTAGTATAAATAATTGATTGGAATTTTACTAAGACTCATCATTTAAAATTTTATCAAATAGGAGTAATTTTCCTTCCCATGAATATTTTTCGTGAATAAGTGTTAAAGCATTCGAGCTAATTTTTCTTTTAATTCACAGTCGCTTTCTAAGATCTTTATTCTCTTCAAAAAATCTTCTGCTGTATTGGCGATTAATATTTATTTGTACTCTTCGCATTCTATGTCTTCAGCTCCCATAGAGGAAACAATGATAGGTGCAATGAGTAATGCTCATGGAATTTTAGGCTGTATCGCTTCAGATACGACTATTTTGATAATTCCTTGTGATACCTCAAAAATAAACGACCTTATATATTCAATTAAAAGTCACTTAAAAATGGATACGTTACATGTAGTATAAAATTAAAAACTATAGTTAACGCCGGCATAATAATAGACGCCATTAAAACCAAAAGGTGCCGAGCGGCGAGAATAGGTAAATACACCAGGGCTACTTACAATAATATTGCCACTGCCATCTTCAATAGTTCCGGCTCTCGAATTACCTATTTTATTTTCGTCAGGCATAACATCAAATAAATTATTACTGCCAAAATTAAATGAAAATTTATCATTAAATTGATAGTTAATACGTAAATCAGTAATTAATTCAGCACCATAGGTTTGACGACCACCGTCCATGATGGTGTATTCCCCATAACGATTTAACGTTAGGTTCATCGTCCAGTTTTCCTTTTTATATAAAGTGCTTAGACTAATTCTATTTTCTGGCTGCCACTCTTCTATGATAGATATATCTTGCTCTGAAAATATTTTATCTGGTGAAATATCTTCTAATCTACTTTTTTGCGGTATAAAAATATTAACAACATCTGTTTTTGTAAAATTGGCGGCAAGAGTAACATCGAAAATACCGTCAAATGCATGTGTATTCCATGTAACGATCAAATCAAGCCCAGTGGTCTCAGTGTCCGCGCCATTAAGAAAAAACTGACTAACGCCAGCACCAGAAGCTTTTAATGCTGCGTCAAGTGCTGATGATAAACCTGCGCCTAATTTATTACTGATCACAATCCTATCTTCAATATCAATCGCATAAAGATCAACCGTAAGCTTAATCTCGTCAGTAGCCTGATAAACAACACCTAAACTATAATTAATTGACTCTTCTTCTTTTAATTCTGGTATGCCAATCGCTTGAGCCAACACACTATCATTTCTGAAGGTTCCAACTTGTTGAGCAATTAAATCACCCTCAAGATTATTTGGATCTGTCACGAATTGGGTACTTATATTATTAAAATAGAGCTGTTGCATTGAAGGCGCTCTAAATCCTGTACTAAGTGCTCCTCGAAGAGCAAAAAGTTCAGTAATAGACCAATTCGCAGCAAGTTTCATATTGGTACTATCACCAAAACCATCATAGTCATCGTATCGTATTGCTGCACTTAGAATAAATTCATGGGTCAATTCTTTTTCTACATCGATATAAAAAGAATATACATCTCTGGTTTCATCAACCGCTGATACAGGACCAATACCACCAAAACCTTGAGTTCCAGCACTACGGTCTTCCATAAATAAGCTGTTACCCTCTAAACTGTCATAATCGCGATAGGAATATTCGTCACCCGGAATAACACGATATTCATCTGTTCTTATTTCAGATCCCATCGCTAATAAGAAGAAATCAAATTCTTGGGTATAATCGATATTAATGGTTTGTAAACTAAGCTCTAACCCGTAAGCAAACGCAGAGCGAGGTATTACGGAACGAATATTATTAGCACTTAACCCCAAACCTCCATAACGTAGACTGTTAGCATAAGATGAGTTGATGCTGTCACTGGTAACATAGTCGATATTGTTTTCGCCATAGGTATAGGATAAATCTAACATTGAGCCATTATTAAAATAGGTTTTGTAGCCAAAGTTATAAGACAGATCGCTAATATCCGTGTTAATTATCGGCAGGAATCCAGTGGGAATAGTCGCATCACCATCTTGCAAAGGAGCATTGCCATCATTGTTATCGTTATGTCGAAAAAACGCAGCGGACTCGTTACCTCGGCTCGAATAGGTAATAAAACTATATAACTCACCGAAACCTAACTCGTAACCAGCACTTGATGTTATCGCGATTTGTTGAGAGTCAGCATCTCCAATACGGAAAGTTGTACGGGCAGCAATAGTTTCTCTAATATCAGCCAATAATAAATTTCCATTAGCCAACGTTGTACACCCCGAAAACAGACAAGAACCATGCAAACCTGCGCGATTAGTTGCGCCACGATCTCTAAAGCTTAACGTGGTATTTAGATAGCCATGATCACCCAGTGCGACTCCTTTGTTAAAGTCTATATTGATAGTTTCACCATCACCTTGAGCATATCCGCCATACGAAACAGCTAATTTCCCTCCGTCAGATCCATCGTTAAGCGCAATATTTATTACACCCGCGATAGCGTCTGAACCATATTGAGCTGCTGCCCCATCACGTAAAACTTCGATTCTTTTAATAGCAGAAGCAGGAATTGAATTTATATCAGTTCCTGCTGTTCCTCGGCCAACGGTTGTATTTATATGAATAAGACTGGCTTGATGACGTCGCTTACCATTAATCAGGACAAGTGTTTGGTCAGGGCCTAACCCTCTTAATGTCGCGGGGCGCAGTGCATCAGTTCCATCACTAATGGCTGAACTAGAAAAATTGAATGATGGAGCTAGAGATTTTAACATCTGGCCAACTTCAGTTTGTCCTGTATTGGCTAATACATCCGCAGTAAAAATATCAACTGGAACAGGTAATTCGTCTGCTAATCGCCCAGAAACTCGACTACCAACAATGGTGATTTTTTCTATAGATTGTTCTTGAACTGAATATTTTTGGGTCGGTTTACTCGATAAAGCAGGAACTTGAGAGGCTTCAACGTCCAGTTTTTTAGCTATTAATTTACTTTCATTTTTTTGTTTATAGGTAATGCTCAATTGACCAGAGTCATCGACAAGCGCATTTAAATCAGTACCATGTAATAATTTTTTAAGACCTGATCGAATCGAGTAATACCCTTTTAATCGATTAGTTTGAAATTTTTTGGCTAAACCATATGAAAATATGATGGTTTGATTCGTTTGTTGAGCAAAGGCAATTATCGCTTTATCGGCACGTTGTTTATCAATGTCAAATTTAATCAGGTCTTCTGCACTAACCTCCAAAGATAAAAATAACGAAATGGAAATCAGTGCCTGCATTGTCTTTAGGGAAAGGCAGGCGTTAGGCGAACTAATACGATCTAATAATCGTCTACTATGTAATATTAATAAACGGTGCAAAAAATAAAAGCCTCAATCTACGTGTTATTTTATCTGAGCTGGCTTGATGAAAGCGCTAATTAAAGAACATATACAGATAATAGTGCTAATAAGTTAACACTATTTATATGAGTATTACATTCTTTCAGATGATAACCGAATTAAATCTGAAGACGTTTTTTGGTGATGGATATTAAAATTAAGACTCAGCGATTTCAATAACCCATCAATGTCATCAGCTTTAAAATAGCCAGCAATAACTAATTGAGACAACTCATCATCCATAATTTCAAAATGAGTATTACTATAACGGCTAATTTCTTTTAACGCTTTACCTAGCGGCTCACCTTCAAAAATTAGCATACCTTGTTGCCATGCTAAATCTCTTTGAACCTGTACGAGTGTTACTTTATTTATCGGCCGTAAAATATTATCGTCAATTACCGCTTTTTCTCCAGACTTAACCAGTACACCAGGAAGGTTTACCAAGGTTATTGAACCGGTTTGATGAGTGAGATAATCAATAAATTCATCAGACTTAGATATGAGAACCTTACCCTCAGTAACCAGTAACTCTAGATCTTGGTTTGTATCTTTTTGCACATTAAATATAGTGCCTAAAGCGGTAAAAGACTTTTCGCCAGCCTGAACGGTGAATGGCCTCGTACTGTCTTTAGCGACATCAAATTTTGCTTCACCTTGTAATAATTTAACATAACGCTGACGTTCATTGTAAACGACCTCAATAATACTATTGGTATTGAGTTGAATACTTGTACCGTCGCTCAATGAAAAAATCGCTTGTTTGCCAACCTTGGTGGAAAAATTTTGGACAACGTTTTGATTTTGATTCAATGATGGAAATATTTGGAAATCGGTTGTTAAACTTCCACCTAACAATGCGACAAAGATAACACTTGCTGCTACTGCTATTTTTCTGAAATGATGACGAGTTCGTTTCGTTGCATTTTCCAATGGGAATAAAGCACTTAATTCATTGAGCACGCTCAAATCATCCCATAAAGATGCCATTTTCATTAATATTTCACGATGAGCATTACTCTGATTTATCCAGAGAGCAATTTCTTTTTTCTCACTTTTTGTACAACCACGATCGATGCGACTTATCCATAAACAAGCCTGCTCTTGAATTTCTTCTTTACTGCTAAATTGGGTAACTTTAGTCATCAACTATAAACTCTTTATACTTTTGCCAGAAGGCAGTTCTTCGACACTATTTAAGTGACTCTGGTTATTGTCATTTTGTTCCATATACAATGAACATTGAAATAACCCTTTCGCTACATGTTTTTCAACAGTGCTTTCGCTAATATGCAGATATTTTGCTATTTCTTTTTGGCTGAGACCATAGACTTTTTTCAAAATAAAACATTTTCGGACTGCTGTTGCTAACTGATTTGTTGCTTGAACAAAAACTAAGAATCTTTCTTTACTTTCAAATTCGTCTTCAAAGCTCTGCGAACTCAACTCTACCGGGGGTTCACTGAACTCTTCAATGGAATCATTAAATTTATTATCCCACTTTGCAATATGATTTAACGCTAAATTTTTAGCTGTTTTTAACATATAACTACGTGAATATTTAATTTCTTGTTTTAAGTTAGCTTCATAACTGCGAACAAAGGTGTCTTGAACAATATCATCAATATCTTCTGGATGAACTATGCGGCTAACTACACGCCTTATTTTAGCCGTGTAACTAATGAAAACATCCGATAGTTTGGGTTCTGTTATCATTCACTTAGTACTTATTATATTAAAATATAAATCGATCTTAGTGCGAAAATCAAACAACTACAAGCGTTAAATTACGCTTCAAAATACAACAAAAATAAAAATAATATTTTTTAAAAAATATTAAAGCCAGAGATAAATAACAAGGCTAAAAAATTTAAACTAACAATAACAATACTTAACCTGTAATAATATTAAGTTACGCTTTAAAAAAATTTGTGTTAACCGCAGAAAAAGGATAAAAACGCGGTGTAAAATGCAACTATCTGAAATAAATATATGTGGATTTTAGTTTTTCAACTGTCTATAGGTTACTGGGATTTTATATGCGTTTAATATCAACGAATTCATCATGTGATTTTGATTAAACGCATCTTTTTTTTCCATAACTTTTTCCATAACTTTTTCCATAACAATGCCAAGAAAGTAACAGGGAATGTAATGTTAAAATCAAATAATGTCATCAACACAACAAACTTAGAAAAAGAGGATGATGCTGATCCTTATTTTGATGAAAAAATAATAAGCACTGATCCCCTTAACAGCATGACACGCAAATTAGATAGCCTAGAAAATGAAAACAAAAGCTACGTATTGGGATATAACTAGCGTTATTTTTACATGCATCATAATAAAATGAGGAAATTAATCTGCTACCTGTCTATTAAATTACCCTGAACACCGTAAGGCGTTCAAACACACTTATTTAGTCATAGGTATCATTTAATGGACATAGTTGTAAACATTACAGAAACATTATTTATCGCGCTTATCGTACTTTTTTCAGGATACTTTCTTAACAGTAAAATTCCTTTTTTAAGAAACAACAATATACCCGAACCTGTTGTTGGCGGCATCGTATTTTCACTTATACTCACCTTAATACATTCTTACTTAAACATTAATTTTCAATTCGATATGAGCTTAAAGAACCCTTTAATGACGATGTTTTTTACCACTGTTGGTTTAGGAGCAAGTTTCAGTTTATTATCAAAAGGTGGACCTAAAGTTCTGCTCTTTCTACTTGTTGCCACTTTATATTTATTTGTACAAAATACTGTTGGTGTTGTTTATGCCATTTCAACAGGTATGGACCCATTAATGGGACTCATTGGTGGTTCAGTCACTTTATCAGGAGGGCACGGTAACGGTGCGACTTATGCAGACTTATTTATAGCTGAATACAATATGCCTTCAAGTACCTTTGAATTAGCCATGGCTTCTGCAACTTTAGGTCTCATATTAGGAGGGCTGGTTGGTGGCCCTGTTAGCAGAAGACTTATCAGTCGTCATAACTTATCGTCCAGTGATAAAGACACCCATTTAAAAGGCGGCGAGGATGAGGCAATTACCTTTGATCCTGAAGAGTATGATTTAGTTACCCCCAAGAGAATGATGGAAACCCTGTTTTTTATTCTGCTTTGTATGGTGTTAGGCCAGATAGTTTATCTGGAATTAAAAAATGGCGGCATCGTGCTACCTGCATTCTTAATTCCCTTATTGTTTGGCGTGGTGGTAACAAACATAACGGAGGTATCCAAACGATACCGTATCAGTAAAGCATGTATTGATTTATGGGGAACAATGGCCTTGTCGATTTTCTTAACGATGGCTCTCATGTCACTCAAAATTTGGGAGCTGCAAAATTTAGCGGGAACCATGTTATTTCTTATTTTATTGCAAGCTACGTTATTAATGGTCTTTGCTTATTTTGTCACATTTAGAGTCATGGGAAAGAATTATAATGCGGCAATAATGGCCGGAGGACATTGCGGCTTTGGTATGGGCGCTACACCTACAGCCGTTGCTAATATGGAATCTTTGGTTGCACGTCACGGCCCTTCACCACAAGCCTTTTTGGTGGTTCCACTCGTGGGCGCCTTTTTTATTGATATAACCAATGCGGTAATAATTCAATTATACTTAAGTTTGCCGTTTGTAACTGGACAGTAAACTATTGCAAAGTGCTTAAATAAAAATAAGGCGATAACCTCTTGTTTGTCAGAGCTATATTGAGTGCGCATTTAAACTTGAGGTTAAAAAAAGGCTGCGAATAACACAGCCTACCTTAAAGTTATAACCCTCTTTGCCACTCTTGACGAATGGGAATACTTTTAGATTGATCTATCGCCATTTGAACTGTGTTCACTAATTTATCTTTATCCTTACCTAATATACCTTTCAAGACTAAATAATTTGAAGCATGATCCGATCTAAAAATAGTTTTATCTAATTCAAGCTCTGATAATAAAATCTTCATTTCTTTAAACAACTCTTGCTGATTTAACAAACGAAAAGGTTGCTGATCAGGAAAGTTTCTAGCAAAACGCTCTTCTCCTAATGGAAAACTTACCACCAATGTAGACAAGTAATCTGGTTGAGCTTCATTCATTAATTTTGCTGAATTAACGGCATGCTGCTCTGACAATTCAGGACCACCTAATCCGTTTAATATCATCACAGAGCTTTTCATACCCGCTTGTTTAATTTTATTCAGTGCCACTAAGGAGCTTTGATACGTTTCACCTTTTTCAATTATCCTAAGCACCTCATCATCACCACTTTCACAGCCAACATACAAAAGTGATAAACCTAATGCCCGTAATTCGGTGAGTTGTTCAATGGTTTTATTGGTTAAGTTTCTCGGTAAACAATAACTTGAAACACGGGTCACTTGCGGTAAATACTTTTTGATCAGTTCTAAAATTTCTTTTAAACGCTTAAACGGTAACATCACCGCGTCACCATCGGCTAAGAACACCCGACCTACCGGTAAACCTGACTGAGCTATTTCAATAAGCTCTTGCTCTATCAAGTCTATTTTCTTAGGCTTGAATTTTTTATTTTCGGCGGTGTACATATCGCAAAAACTGCAATTATTCCAAGAACAGCCATTCGTTACTTGTAATATTAAACTCTTCCACTCACTGGGTGGACGAAAAACTGGCTCAATATACTCAATGGGATACATACTTTTCCTAATGTTTTTAAATTACATATAGCCGTTATCATTCAAAATCTAGAAATTGATTTTTGAAACGCAATAAACTGTTATTGAATGGTAATAAGTATATCTACCAAGAACGTCTATTTTTAAACGGTTTAGCTTGTTCATTATCATGGGTTTGATTATAGCTTTTTATCTTTTGATTTTTACTCAGTATGACTTTTAATTGATAAAAAGTTTCGCGAGCTAAAGTATAACGGTCGCTTCGCCACCATACTTTGTTGTATAGCTTTTTGACACCAGCAACAGCATCAGGAGATTGTTGGCAAAGTGACTCGACAAGCGTCTTTGCAGAAGCGATGGGATCAGAAGATATTTCTGTGACCAAGTTAAACTCAAGCGCTTGTTCTGCCGTAATCTCTTTTCCAGTCATCGCAAGCAGCTTGGCTTGATCAGCGGGCAAGTGTTCTTTAAGTGATATAGTCCCTCCCATATCAGGGATTAATCCCCACCTTGCTTCAAGAATTGATAAGGTAGCTGTTGGTTCAACAAAACGAAAATCGCCTCCTAGGGCTATCTGTAAACCGCCGCCCCACACTCTTCCATGTAAAGCCATGATCACAGGTACAGGCACTTTACGCCAACCTGTTGAAACACGTTGCGCTAAATTGGATTGGCCGGGAAGCCACTTGAAAAGCAGCTTTAACATATTAAAAGGCGCTTTCATTACTGATTTCACATCTAAACCACTACAAAAATCAACACCTTCACCGTGTACTATTACTGCGCGAATACTTTTATCTTTTTGTAATTGTTTAATTACTTTGTCAAGATGGTGAAACATGTTCATATCAATAGCGTTATGTTTCTCTGCACGATTAAGTGCAACATAAGCGATGTTATTTTCAATCGTTAATAATACAGTTTTTTCTGACATACTTTACCTCTGGTTCGACCAGGCATAAAATAACCTTGTCGACAAGAGATGTAAATATAAATAATTAACAGTGTCACTTAAGTCAATATTACACTTGTAAGAGTCTAATAAATAATAATCGAATTAGAGTCGTTAATCCGGTGTTTTAATTGTTATCAATGAACTAATTAAAACTATAACAACTCAATGATTTTTCTGTGATATTCAAAGTATAATAAACGATGATTTAACTTATAACGTTGACCAGTGCTTTAACATTAAAACTGCGTCTTGCTTATTAGGAAAAGAAGTACCTGTCATTGTTGCTTCTTTAAGATAACTATTCGCTTCCTCCCTCCGGCCCAATTTATCTAACACTATAGCTAGGTGGTAATTTACTTCAGCATTTTCATGCTCAAAAGAATAAGCCAACCTAAGTAAAGCAAGGGCTTGCTGGTAATTTCCTCGATTAATTTCAATCCATGCTTTTGTATCCAAAATCGTGACACTATCCGGAAGAAGTTTATATGCTAATTCAGCCATATCAGCTGCTTTACTATTTTGCTGAAGTGATAGATAGACCAGTGCTATGTTGTTTAGTAATATTGGGTTGTTTGGGAGCTTTTCTAATAAGGCTAGATATTGATTCAACGCGATATGATACCGCTCTGTATTATGATATGTTTCGGTTAATGCAATAGCTGAAATTAAATCATCGGGCCGTTCTTTGAGCCAAGAAGAAAGTAGTAAAATGATTTTTTCATTCGCCTTTTCTTGTTTATAAATACGATATAAACCTAATACAGCGGGTTGTGATGCTCCTTTATCTAATGAAGCCAAATAATAATCTTGTGATTTTTCTAATTCGCCAAGCATGCTAAAAAGATCACCTTTAAACCTGTCTATTTTAGCCGTATTACCAATAATAATATTCAATTGCTCTATTAGCTTTACCGCGTATTTCTCGTCTTTTAACGAAATAACTAAAGCGATTAATTTGTCGTATGCTGGAATAAATTTGTCATTCCATGCTAATGCCCTAATTAATTTATTTTTTGCGGGTAACAAGTACCCTAAACCTATTTGGTAATTAGCCAAGTCTAATAAAATCAGTTCTTTTTTAGCGCTATATTTAATCGCTTTATCAAAAGTATCATTAGCCTTAGTATTCTGTTTATTTTGATAATAGAGCTTGCCTAATATTGCATAGGTTTGGCTATTTTTCTCATTACTCAGTATGAAATTTTTTGTTAATTCAATCGCACTCTCAATCTTTTTTTCCTGTTGATAAATTGAAACCAGACGAGTAAAAGCTAAAAAGCTAGAGCGATTTATTGCAAGTGCCTTTAAGTATTTTTTTCTGGCCAACTCTTTATTGTTATTACTTAAATATGTATCACCTAACTCTATATTAACGGCGCTATTGTTAGGGCCAAAAACCTCGTTATAAGTTTTTAGTCTAGTAATCGCATCATCAACATTATTTTCAAACACATCTATTCTTGCTAAGTGAATGACAGCTTGGCTATTCTGGGGAGAAAATACCAAAGCATCTTGATAGCTTTTCTTTGCGTTTTTCATATCACCCGACAAACCTAATGCGCTTCCTTTTAACTGGTGAATATATGAGTCACTAGGTAACGTTGTTAACAAGTTGTTTATGTGAACTAAGGCTACTTTAGGCTTGCCTACCTCGATGTATGCTTTGGAAAGTAGCAATAACCCTTCAGTGCTTTCATTCAGTCCTCTACGATTATTCAAACTAGATACAACTTTGCTGTATTGGCCACTTATCATATAAAGCTTAGCTAAATTGATTATCGGCTTTATCAGATCAGGTTGCAGTTTGGACGTTTGCTGAAAGTAATACTCCGCTTTTTCATATTCACCAAGAACCATTAATACTTTGCCGAACAAAGAAAATATTTCTATGTCTGACGTTTTATATAGAACCAATTTTGAAAGAGCTGATTTAGCTTCGATAAAATTGTTTTGCGCTATGGCTATTTTTACATGTAGTTTTTTAGCATCTATATCTTCATTGTTTATTTTCATATATTTAATTAAAGATTGGTAAGCATTATTATGATTACCTTGTTGAAAATTAACTAAACTCGACAAATAATAAAAGATAGGAAAATCGTCCTTGATAATATCAGGTACTGAACCGAGGACATTGATTAAATGAGCGATAGTCTTAGCTGATTCGTTTGTATCTCCTAAAGAGATGTTAGTGAGGTATTTTATAAAATTAGCGCCTGGCTCATTGGGTATAATTGCTAATATTTGTTCAATTTCATGTTTTGCTTTGAGTAAATCACCACTATCAAGTAATAGCACCGAATATATTAACCGAGCAGGAGAACTATTTGGGTTTATCTGAAGCGCCTGTTTTACATTTTTTGTTGCTGTATCAATTTCTCCGGACATTTGATGAACTACCGCACTTATCAACAGAACATTTAAATTATTTTCATCAATCTTCATTGCTTGTTTAATAAAACGTTTAGACTGAAAGAGTCGACCTGTTTTTAATGCTACTTGAGCCCGTCCTAAAAGAGCTTTCAAGTTATCCGGTGATTCTTGCAATACCTCTACAAAGATTTGATCTGCTTTATTAAAATGCTTATTACCCAATAACGCTTGTGCTTGATACAATAAAAAAACATTTCGATTAACGTTATTGAATGTATAAAAGTATTCATCTACGAAGCTCAATACTTCATCAAATTTCCTTTGCAAAAGGAGTGCATCCATCAAATAAGTCGATATATAAGCCTTATCAGCTCCAGCTAATTCAGCTTTCTTTAATTCAATTTCAGCTAAACTTCCTTTGCCTAAAACAAGTAATAGCCGAGCGTTTAAAATCCTAGAGGGCAAATGTTCAACAGATTGACTTAGGGCATTTTTAAGGTGAATTCTCGATGATTCAAATTCTAATTTATTGAAACTTATTAGCGCCTTTTCATAATGTGTATTTAAGACACTTGCTAATGCAAAAAGGTTATAAAAACTGATCGATAAACAAAATACATACATCAGAAAGTAATTTACCCGCCTATTCGTATTTGGCAAATACTTTCGCACTCGGATTATAGGCATACTGGTTATTCCTTATTTAGATTTAACTCATATAAACTCTTCATTTTGTCTATTTTATTCATGCTTATTCGCAATTATAGATAATCTGGAACGGCAGTAGAGGAGAAAAATAAATGCGCCACCTATTAAACTAGATGAATCTGGTTCTGGCACAGAGGCTATTTGAGGTGCTTCAACAACAGAATTAGGTAAATGAACTTCCGATGTTGTTAAAAGAGAGAAAACGCCTAAAGATCCCTCAATGGGGTTCGCTGAAGTAACTGTTGCATAGGGGGCAAGTAAACTTCCCATAAAACTATGGGCATGAAGCTGAATAGTTTGCGCTTCATAAAAATTCCATAATATTTTCTCACGCCCTATTAACGATGTAAAAACATTACCAACCTTATTGCTACTATTCGACCAGTTAGCGTTCACCCCCCCAACATTAATAATAATACCAGCGATGGAGCTGATGTTATTTGCAAGCATTTCTATCTGTTGTACAGCGGTATTTGTAAAAATTCCCCATTGCGTTATATCAAAAATTGCATAATCATCAACGCCTAATGTCTGATCAACATTGAATTTATAGGCGCTAGGCTGTCCTGATGGGATAGTTACGCTGCTATTACTTGTCATATCCCTAAAATCCTGGGAATTTTCAATCAATTGATTTTCAAAGTCACTTTTTAGAGTATCTAAATTTGTTTGGCCGATCCAGGCCGCATTATTCACCTTTCGCCCATTGACCTTTTGTTGACCATTCCATTTGACTGTATTCCCCATGCCTACGACTAATCCACCGATAATACTTAGCGGACCACCACCATTTATGTTTCCTGCAACCTGTAAAGATGGCCCATCATAAGGTGCAGATAAACTAATGCCGTAGTTATGACTGTTACCTCCGATGATATCGCCACCGACAAAAGTTCTCCCTTCTATATCAGAGTTGCTACTAAAATCCCCAAGAGTGACTAGATTATAATCGTTGAGTAAAAATGTGCCGCTTGATGCAAATAGTGAAAATAGTGAAACTAACGAAATAAATAATATTTTTATCATAATTGCTCCTAAATATTTTTTGGGATATTAAAAAGATATTCACTATACAATTCAATAAATAGGCCAACATTTTATGAGGAACAACATGAATAAAAAGTTCTTTTTAAACAATGAACTAATTAAAAAATCAATAAGTTATTAAAAATCATTATTTTTATCGCGATAATTTAATTTTGATTTATTTTTAAATTGCAAAAAATTTAGTGCTTTATCAGAGGAGTGTTAACGTAAATTGTTAGATTATTATTTAATTGACTCTACTGTCGTTATTCATTGCTAGTTCATCATTTTGCAAAGATAAGAAATCAATTAAAAACCATTTTAAACAAGTAGATAAATAAAAAGTATCATAAAGACCTAAAAATAGCGTTCATTAGGTAATAGTAGTAAGGAACCTTGATTCTGCTTTGCAATTTGCAATTTGCAAATGACTTTATTTAATAAGGTCATTATCAGGTAAATCCCCTATGACTTTATTCATTTATATTTTTATTTCACTCCTCTGGTATTTTTATTTACTATCTGTATCAATCAATAGTATATACGGTTCCGACTCGACTTAAGTGGCACTACACATAAAACCTAAAAAACAGGATTCATTAAAATGACAAAACATTTTCACGGTAAAACAGTCATCATCACGGGTGCATCGGCGGGAGTGGGTGCAGAAACCGCTAGAGCATTTGCGAAAATGAAGGCTAAACTTGTTTTATTAGCAAGAGGACAACAAGCACTCGACGTTATAAGCGAAGAGCTATCAGTTCACACTGACGTGTTAGTTATTGCAATGGATGTGTCTAATGCTACTGATTGTCAAAAGATGCTCGTTAGTGCCCAAGAAAAATTTGGTGAGATACATTACCTGATTAATAATGCCGGTTACCATAAACGCGGAGAGGTAGAGAATAACTCGCCTGAAGCATTAGCCAAAATGGTTGATGTTAATTTACGTGCTCCCATTGAATTAACCGCTTTGACTTTACCTTATATTCGAACCAGCATTACGAAAGGTGGTTTTGGCGGAATAGTAAACGTAGGCTCTTTAGCTGGCCGAACACCGTTACAAGGCGCCGCGACATATTCAGCGACAAAATCAGGCTTACGTGCTTTTACTTACGCACTATCTGATGAATTGCAGGGTTCAGGAATAAGTGTTGGGCTAGTTTCTCCAGGCCCTATTAATACTGGCTTCATTATGTCTGAAATAGATGAAGTAGAAGATATAGTATTTTCTCAACCTATGAGTAGTCCACAACAAGTAACTGATGCAATCATATGTGTGGCCAAAGGCGAGGAAATTGAAATTTCATTACCTAACTCTAGCGGCTGGCTAACCACCATCTCCTATTTATTTCCAGCATTAAGGCGACTTTTGCGACCATTACTTTATAAAAAAGGCCGAAAAGCAAAAGAACGCTACAGAAACAAAACACAATAAAGCTAAGTGTTACGTACATTCATAGAATATCTGTATATAATATGTTTATAACTGATCAGTAATAAAAGAATCTCATGACGCTAGAAAACGAACAACTCAACAATCCCTTACATGGGTTAAAATTAGATACGCTCTTAGATGAATTGTTGGAGCACTATGGTTTTGAAATATTAGCTGAATATACCAATATTAATTGTTTTAAAAATAAGCCTAGTGTTGTTTCTAGTTTGAAATTCTTACGTAAAACCGAATGGGCGCGAGAAAAAATAGAACGTTTTTATTTATACGAATTTAAAAACTTGCCAAAAGCTGATGATGTTCAATATGAAATACCGCCACGTCTGCGAGTTATTCCTGCGCATCAAAAACCTAGAGATCCGGCAGTATTGATTGCCGGGCAAGCACCAGCCCCTAGAGTTAGGTCATCAAATTTCTCGGATAATAAGCCTTCATCACATGGTAGAGGTAACAGAAGTGATAGCCGAAGTGGTGGTTATAAAGAAAATAATGAACGTGGCTTTGCCCGACGTACAGAAAAATCAGAGGCTGCAAAACCATCAGGCGGTTCTTCAAACCCTTATTCTGATTCTCCTAAATAAGATAAATAGAGCATTCAAAAGGCAGAGTAACTAAACGGTTAATCTGCCAACATATCAATAAACGCTAAACTAAAGCCGTAAATATCTCCAGGCCAACGCGCTGATAAATAATTTCGATCTCTTACAAAGTGACCACGTGATAGGTTTTGTAAATCATCTCGAAATAGCGGAAAACTCCCTTCAATAAACTGTGTTTTACAGGCGAGCGCTGATATTAATTCATCTTCAGTTGTCGTATTTGGATAGGTTAAATAATAATCTCCCAGCCAAAGTCGCGTTAAATTATAAGCAGTAAGCTCCTGACGCTTCAATAAGCCGGTACATTTATAATGATGAATAACGGATTTTTGCGTTTTTGCATCAATGCTTCTAGCAGGAATTAAAACACCATGACATACCGCTGCCACTGGTTTATTTTCATTAAAAAAATCCACCACTAACTTTTGTAATATTTCTGATTCTAAATACTCTTTAACACCCTTGTCATGCCCACCTGGCAATAACAGCCCATCAAAGTCATCAGCAATAACATCCGTATATTTCAAAGGATTGATGAACGCTAAGGATTTTTCCATTTGACGATAAGCAATAACGGCATCTTGGCGAGCCTGTAAAATAGGTTTAAGTAAACCCAAACTTTTCCCTGTTAACATTATTTCATCGGTGATCGCTATATTGCCATCAGGGGTAATGAAGGTTATTTCAAATAGTTTTTCGTTAAGCAATAACCAAGGAATAGCAACTTCAGAGGGATCACAACCATAATGTGGCAATGGAATTAATACTTTTTTTTTCTGCATATTCATTCGTCAATTTAATCCTAATTATTATCTTCTTCTTGCTGTAAAAATAATGACCACTGCGCTTCGTACTCAAACATCTGGTGATGTTTTTTCGAAGCTAAGTGCATTTGTTTGTCCCGCTCATTTGTAAATGCTCCCGTTCTACAAACTTGACATGTTTTGTGCGCAGGCACCCTGCTTGGACGATTATAGGTAATATAATCATCGCTAGCATGATCAAAAATAATTTTACAGCTTTCTAAAGGATCACTGCTGTAAATATAGGTAGTGCCTTGAGTTGATTTGACATGTGTATCTCTGTTTACATTCCTGACTTTATAGTCAGGAAATTTAGACATATCAAAATAAAATCTTCCAATAAAATTAATAGCTGAATTGCGTATCAAGGATCTTTCGATATCCCATTCTAGATATGGTTTCACATTCTTTGAAGTGATCAAGGCTATTTTCGCGCCATTATCATCAAGGAAAGACTCGAAGCAATTCAATAAATATTTTCTCAGTAAAACTCTATGTAAGGTGTTAACACTAAAGCTTTCGCACTGAGCTTGGAACGCTTTTTGAGAAGGAAATGCAGGTAACAAAGGGAACTGAAAAATAACAACATCAAATGACTTCTTGTTAAGTTCCCCCCAAGTACTTTTATCCGTGACGTCAAACTCGGTAATGACTTGGCAATTTTCTTGCTGAAGTTGGCGATAATATTCATCTCCATACTTTTCATCTAAGCAATCTTTGCTGTCGTATATCGTTGCCGTTAATTGGCGTGGTCGATGATATTTCAATAATGATGCTGAAAAAGATAGATCACCATCTCCAACAGTTAAAACGCGCCACTTAGGATCAATATACATAATTAGATTTACAAACGAATAAAATAGACATTGTACATACCTATGACTATAAATACGCTAGTTTTGTACCATGATAAACGTTAACTGTATTTCTTTATCATGGCTTTCGAGCAACTATTTGTGCTACCGCTTGCTTGTTACTGCCCGTATCAGAAATTTTTGTCCCTTCAAAATAATGTAAAATTTGCCAATCAGAAAAGTATTCTGCTAACTCCCCTGCTTTTAATAGGAAATCAGGATTTTTGGGACGGCCCAACTCAGCTTGCAAAACCGTAAAGGTTTCATAAATGACTAAACCATTGGGTACAACCGCGGCTTTAATTTTATCAATAAGCGGACGATGAAGATAACGATAAACCATCACGGCACTGTAAAGGTTTTCAGTTAACGGGTTTGCGTTTTCAAGCTCAAAATCAATTTCCCAGAATTTGGCTAATGAAGATGAATATTTATCAGGACCTTTATTTATCGTTTGCTTAACATCGTCTAATGCCTTTGTTCTAACATCAGAAAAAACGACGGATAAATTTTTCTCAAGACAAAACAAACCATTTCGACCACTTCCACAAGCAAGATCTAAAATAGGTAGTGAGTCATTATGTATTTTTAGATCAGCTAAGTATTGGTTCAGTAATATTGAATGCATAGGCTTATCTTTTGAACGTTAAAACAAAAAAGGCTGCAAATTAATTTGCAGCCTTTGCTTTTTTAAATACTATCTATGGAAACTAGTATATAAAAATATTCTTAATACTCGATAACTTAAAACTGAGATACTGGTGCAGCTATTGCTGTACGAGTAATTTCAGCGTCAACTTTTAGTGCTTCAACAAAACTTTGGTAAGCAGACTGTGCAAGTTGCTGAGTTTGCTGTTGTGCCATACGAGGGTCAACATCTTTTTCAACATCACTGGCAATTACAGACTGAACTTCAAGTAAGGCTAAATCACCATTATTTAAGGTAACCGTTGTTGCTGAAATCATACCTTCAGTTGGATGAGGTAATTTAAATGCTTCACGACTTAAACTAGCATCAAGATCACTACCAGAACGAGCAACATCAGTCTTTTCAACAAATACAGCATTAATTGCTGTCAATTGATCAACGATATCATTGCCGGCTTTAAATGAAACGAGTAAAGAGTCTGCAGTCGTTTGCGCTTTGTCTGTAGACTTCTGTGCAATTAATGTCTCGCTAATTTGCGCTGAAACTTCAGTAAGCGGCTTAACTTCTGCTGCTTGATACTCTTCTAAGCGAATAACAATCGATAAAGTATCGCTTATTTCAATAATATCTGAGTTTAAGTTTTCCTGTAACACTAAATCAGAGAAAGCAGCTTCAATTGCTTTAGCATTATTAAATGGTGCAACATTACCAAATTTGCTTAACCAATCTGTTGTAACGACTTTTGCATCAATAGAATCAGCGGCTTCATCTAAGCTATCAGGAGATTCGAAACTTAAACGTGCCATCTCTTGTTGTAATTCAAAAAACTTATCTTGAGCTTTTTCATTACTTACTTTTGCCTGAAGTTCATCTTTTACATCATCAAAAGCCTGTACTTGCTCTGCTTTTAAGTCGGTTAATTTAATTAGATGAAAACCAAAGTCACTTTGAACTACGCCACTTACGCTGTTAACTTCTGTTAAAGCAAAAGCGCCTTCGTCAAACGCATCACCCATAGCACCACGTTCAATCCAATCCAAATCACCGCCATTTTCACCACTGAAAGTATCTTCTGAGCTTTCTTTAGCTAAAGTAGCGAAGTCTTCACCTTCATTAATACGCACTAATAAAGCTTCAATTTTTGATTTTGCTGCAGCTTCATCATCATTAAATTCAATTAATATATGTGCAACACGGCGTTGTTCATCTTTACGGAAACTTGCCATATTTTCTTCATAATAGGCTTTAACGTCAGCGTCTGTAACTTCAACTGTTTTTGAGATATCGTTAACATCAAGAGCAATATAATTAAGTTTTACTTTCTCTTGGTTTTCAAAACGAGCTTGGTTCGCTAAATAATATTGATTAACGTCTTCATCAGTTAACTCAATACCCGCTTTAAACTGTTCAGCCTTAATAGTAGCAAAACGAACATTACGTTTTTGGTCTTGTAATGAATTCATCAATTTTTCTTGGTACGGTAAATTAAATTCACTTGCTAAGACAGCTTGTGTTAATTGACGTCTGGTCATTTCTACACGTAAGTAATCACGAAAATCTGATGATTGATAGAAACCCGCTTGATTAATGAGTGCTAAATAGCGGTTATTATCAAAAACACCATCAACTTGAAATTCAGTCATATTGCGGATTGTCGTTTTAATACGTTCGTCAGATACACGGATTGACATATTAGCGGTGCTTTGATCAACCAATTTTTCATTGATTAAATTATCTAAAACGCCGTTACGAAAATTCGCCATATAGTTTGCATCTGCTGACAATGTTTCAAACATATCACCAAATTGCTGTGACATACGGTTACGTTGCGCCTGATATGCTTTATTAAAAGCAGCTTGTGAAATTTTCTCACCATTAACGTCAGCAACTGAAGAGTCTACTGAGTTGGTATAACTACCAATTCCCGCTAAAGCAAAAGTTAAAATAACTAAACCTAGTATAGATTTTGCAATCCATCCTTGTGAACCTTCTCGAATATTTTCTAACATCTTTTTCTCTATTGATTACGACAGATATATCTTTGTTCAGGATTCTATCAGAAGCTTCACTGACCTTGAAGTAGCAGACGAAGATTAAATTATGTTTATTGTTATATATATGAAAAACCGACTTAAAAAATGGTGTTTTCGTTTGTTTAGTCACTTATTAATACTCATAACGCCAAGTACGATTTGATATATTCAATAAATATCGTTCAGCTTTACAACAATGCGATAATTAAAATGTAAATATATTATATCTAACAACTAAAATATTAATTTTATCGCGAAAAACTAAACGGTAAATTCAAACAGAATTCTACATTACATTAATATAAAGTGAAATATGAGGTGTTTAAGATGTGCTTATTTTGAGAAGATTCAAAATAAAAAAACCTTCGATGAAGAAGGTTTTTTTGATTTATCTAAAAATTGAATAGATAATTAAATATTCACGCTATCCTTAAGGATTAACTGAATCTTTTAATGCTTTACCAGCTTTGAATGCTGGGATTTTAGCTGCAGCGATTTGGATAGTTGCACCCGTTTGTGGGTTACGACCAGTGCGTGCTGCACGGTCACGTACTGAGAAAGTACCAAAACCAACTAGAGCTACTTGCTCACCACTTTTTAATTCTTCTGTAACAGCATCAATAAATGAATCCAATGCACGACCAGCAGCAGCTTTAGAGATATCTGCACCAGCAGCGATTTTTTCGATTAGTTGAGATTTGTTCACAAGTATTCCCCTTCAATTGTTATTATTCAGTGCCATCATTTGTTTTAGCGTCCTGCGGAAGCTTTTATTGTGAGCTTCTTTTTGAACATCAAGCACTGTGTTTAAGAAAATAAAATTTATTATTTATTTTTATTTTCGCTAAAGCCTATGTATACATAGGGGTCTAGCGTTATCAGCGTCATTAACTTACCACAGTTTCAGCGTTTGAAAAGCACTAATTACTGTTTTTTGATGTTTTTTTGCAATTTTTTCTTCTATTTGCTAAAAAAACACCAGTTTTGCGCAACTTAGTCAGCTAATTTGAACTTTTCGACTGGGTGCTCTAGTGCGATATCCAACACTTCCTCTATCCATTTAACGGGATGGATAGCAAGATCACCTTTAACATTGTCAGGAATTTCTTCCAAATCACGTTCATTATCTTTCGGAATAATGACAGTTTTAATACCACCACGATGTGCTGCCAATAATTTTTCTTTCAGACCACCAATAGGAAGTACTTCACCTCGTAAAGTGATTTCGCCTGTCATAGCAACATCTGCTTTTACCGGATTACCCGTTAAGCTAGAAACTAATGCCGTACACATTCCAACGCCAGCACTTGGTCCGTCTTTCGGTGTAGCTCCTTCAGGTACATGAACATGAATATCACGTTTTTCATGAAAATCTTTGTTAATTCGAAATTTATCAGCCCGACTACGTACAACCGTCATCGCAGCTTGAATAGACTCCTGCATTACGTCACCTAATGAACCGGTATAAGTCAGTTTACCTTTACCAGGAACAGAAGCTGTCTCTATGGTCAACAACTCGCCTCCTACTGATGTCCACGCTAAACCAGTAACTTGACCAATTCTATTTTCACTATCCGCTTTACCGTAGTCAAAGCGCTGCACACCAAGAAACTCTGCTAAGTTATCTTGATTGATCGTGACTTTTTTCAATGCCTTATCTAATAAAATAGCTTTAACCGCTTTACGACATAACTTTGAAATTTCACGTTCTAAACCACGAACACCCGCTTCGCGTGTGTAATAACGAATAATGCCCATTATTGCGCTATCTTCTATGGATATTTCTTTTTCTTTCAAACCATTACGACCAATTTGTTTATCTACTAAATGATCTTTAGCAATATTAAGTTTTTCGTCTTCGGTGTAACCTGATAAACGAATAACTTCCATACGGTCAAGTAATGGCCCTGGTATGTCCATGCTATTAGAAGTAGCAACAAACATTACGTCTGATAAATCATAATCAACTTCAAGGTAATGGTCGTTAAAAGTCGTATTTTGTTCTGGATCAAGTACTTCTAATAAAGCAGAAGCCGGATCGCCTCGCATATCAGACGCCATTTTATCTATTTCATCTAACAAGAATAGTGGGTTTTTAACTCCTGCTTTCGAGATTTTTTGAATTAACTTACCCGGTAATGAGCCAATGTAAGTACGACGATGGCCACGAATTTCAGCTTCATCGCGTACCCCCCCTAATGCCATGCGTACATATTTACGACCCGTTGACTTAGCAATTGATTGCCCTAAAGAAGTCTTACCAACACCAGGAGGACCAACCAAGCATAGGATAGGCCCTTTCAACTGAGTAACACGTTGTTGAACGGCAAGGTACTCTAAGATGCGTTCTTTGACTTTGTCTAAACCATAATGATCTTTATCTAAAGTATCTTGTGCGAGTTTCAAGTTGCGTTTTAATTTGCTGCGCTTTTTCCAAGGAACACTGATCATCCAATCTATATATGAACGAACGACTGTTGCTTCTGCTGACATCGGTGACATCATTTTCAATTTACGCACTTCAGCTAAAGTTTTTTCTTTAGCTTCTTCTGGCATTTGAGCTTCTTCAATTTGCTTTTCAATTTGCTCTACTTCGTTTGAACCTTCTTCGTCATCGCCTAATTCTTTTTGAATCGCTTTCATTTGCTCATTCAAATAATATTCGCGCTGACTTTTCTCCATTTGTTTTTTAACACGTGTGCGAATTTTTTTCTCAACTTGTAATAAGTCAATTTCGCCTTCCATCAGTGCCATTAGGTATTCTAAACGCTGAGCAACATTCTCAATTTCTAATACTTTTTGTTTTTCAGCTAACTTTAATGGCATGTGTGCTGCCATGGTATCGGCTAACTGCTCTGCATCATCAATACCCGAAACTGAAGTAAGGACTTCTGGTGGTATTTTTTTATTAAGCTTTACGTAACCCTCAAACTGAGAGATAGCTGATCGAACTAACACTTCACAATCATCTTCGTTAACCGTTTCTACATCAAGAAATTCAACATCGGCGGTGAAATACTCTTGCGTTTCAACAAAATCAGTTATACGTGCTCTACGTGCTCCTTCAACTAATACTTTTACAGTACCGTCAGGTAACTTTAACATTTGCAAAATAGTTGCAATGGTACCCGCACGATAAACATCATCTGCTGTAGGGTCGTCAACGGCAGCATCTTTTTGCGCAACCAGGAAAACTTGCTTGTCAGCTTCCATCGCGATATCTAAACAGCGTATAGATTTTTCGCGTCCGACAAATAATGGGATCACCATTTGGGGATAAACAACAACGTCGCGCAAGGCTAAAACGGGAATTTCATTGATACCAGATAACTCTTCGGTCATAGGTTACTCTCTCGAAAATCAGTAAGGATAAATTTGCAGTTAAAAAGTATATGGGGATTTTAGTAAAGCTTTCAACGGATAGACAAAAAAAAAGAGTTAAATGACAATTGTCAAATAACTCTTTTTATCGATATAGCTAAAAGTTGTGAAGGAGTTTCTATTCGCTCGCCACTTTTTCCTGCGGTGTTTCATAAATAATAATAGGCTTAGACTCACCTTTTATTACTGTCTCATCAACAACAACTTTTATAGCGTTATCCATTGACGGTAACTCATACATCGTTTCAAGTAATACACTTTCAACGATAGAACGTAAACCACGTGCCCCCGTTTTACGCACCATTGCTTTATGGGCAATAGCGATAAGCGCATCTTCTCTGAACTCTAATTCAACGTTTTCCATATCAAATAAAGCGCCAAACTGCTTGGTTAATGCATTTTTAGGCTCTTGTAATATTTGAATTAACGCGTCTTCATCGAGTTCTGTCAATGTTGCTACAACAGGTAAACGGCCAATAAACTCAGGAATTAATCCATATTTAATAAGATCTTCAGGCTCTACATCTTGTAAATGTTGAGTAAGTGATTTTTTGCTATCTTTACCACGAACAACAGCACCAAAACCAATGCCAGCACCTTTGTATGAACGTTGTTCAACAACTTTATCTAAACCAGCAAATGCGCCACCACAAATAAATAGGATTTTAGAGGTATCAACCTGCAAAAATTCTTGTTGAGGATGTTTACGACCACCTTGTGGTGGTACTGAAGCGATAGTACCTTCAATAAGCTTTAACAATGCTTGTTGAACACCTTCTCCAGAAACATCACGTGTGATTGATGGATTATCAGATTTACGTGAAATTTTATCAATTTCATCAATGTAAACGATACCTCGTTGAGCCTTTTCAACATCGTAATCACATTTTTGTAAAAGCTTCTGAATGATGTTTTCAACATCTTCACCCACATAACCGGCTTCTGTTAATGTGGTTGCATCTGCCATAGTAAAAGGCACATCCAATAATCGCGCTAATGTTTCTGCAAGTAACGTTTTACCACTACCCGTTGGACCGATAAGTAAGATGTTACTTTTACTTAACTCAATACCGTTATGAGAGTCACCATTGCGTAAACGTTTATAATGATTATAAACCGCTACCGCTAATACTTTCTTTGCGTGATCTTGACCAATAACATAGTCATCTAAACTTTCACGGATTTCGATAGGTGTTGGTAAGCTTTCTTTATCTTCTTTCGGGGAAATTTCTTTTATTTCTTCACGAATAATATCGTTACACAGTTCAACACATTCATCACAAACAAATACTGATGGACCCGCTATAAGTTTGCGTACTTCATGCTGACTTTTACCACAAAACGAACAATACAAAAGCTTGCCGTTATCACCGTCACCATTTTTAATATCGGTCATACGGAACCTCTAATTCTTTTAATTTCTAAACAGATACTGTTAAGTATTTCATAAATTACGTAGATCACAATGTTACTCACAAGGATTTGACACTATTTATCTAGTCTTTCTTCTAATATGGAGTCAACTAATCCATATTCAACCGCACTTTCTGCACTTAAGAAATTATCTCTATCCGTGTCTTGAGAAACTTTCTCTAAAGGCTGACCTGTATGCTCTGCCATTAATCGGTTTAATTTTTCTTTTATATAAAGAATTTCTTTCGCATGAATTTCGAAATCAGATGCTTGACCTTGGAAACCACCAAGAGGCTGATGAATCATCACACGTGCATTAGGTAAACAATAACGTTTGCCTTTTTCGCCACCTGATAATAAGAATGCACCCATACTTGCCGCTTGACCAATACACACAGTACTGATATTTGGCTTGATGAATTTCATTGTATCGTAAATAGCCATACCAGCAGTTACAGAACCGCCAGGGGAATTGATATATAAAAAAATATCTTTATCAGGGCTTTCAGATTCAAGAAACAATAACTGAGCAACAATCAAATTAGCCATGTGATCTTCAACTTGACCACATAAGAAAATAACACGCTCTTTTAAAAGTCTTGAATAAATATCGAACGAACGTTCACCCTTAGGTGTTTGTTCAATAACCATTGGCACTAATGCACTTTCAGTCGTACTTGTGATGTTTTGAGAATTATTGTGAGAAGTAAACAAATATATTTCCTTTCTATATAAAAAATGGCTCGTATGTCCCCATACTAGCCATTTAAGCGATTGCTTGACATAAAGTCAATCTAAAAGGTAGACCAATTTAAATTTGTTGCAATAAAATGCTACAAATTTAGTAAATCAGTGATTACTTACCTTCTGGATTCATTATGTCTTTGAAGCTAGCTTTTTTATTTTTAACTTTTGCGCTTTCAAGTAATAACTCAACAGCTTGCTCTTCTAATGCAACATTTTGCATTTGTTGATTAAGCTCTTTATTTGTTGCGTAGTACTCAATAACTTCTTTTGGATCTTCGTAAGCAGATGCAGCAGATGCGATTAATTCGTTAACTTTGCTTTCGTCAACTTTCAATTCATTTACTTTGATTACTTCACCAAGTAACAAACCAACTTTAACGCGGCGTTTAGCTTGTTCTTCGAACATATCAGCTGGAAGCTCTGGCATGTTAGCTGGGTCCATTTGCCCCTCAAAACGTTGCATAGCTTGCTTACGTAATACATCGATTTCTTGTGCGATTAGTGCTTTAGGAATTTCAACATCGTTAGCTTCTAATAAACCAGCAATAACTTGCTCTTTAACTTTAGCTTTAACCGCTTGTGTTAGTTCGCGCGTCATATTTGTGCTTACTTCAGAACGAAGGGCTTCGATACCACCTTCTTCAACACCAAATAGTTTAGCAAAATCAGCATCAACTGTTGGCAATACTGGGCCTTCAGTTTTGTGAACTACGATATCAAACTCAGCTTCTTTACCTTTTAGGTTTTCTGCATGGTAATCGTCAGGGAAAGTAACTTTGATTGTTTTTTCTTCGCCAACTTTCATACCCGTGATTTCTTTTTCAAAACCAGGAATCATACGACCAGCGCCTAATTCAAGTTCGAAATCTTTAGCTTCACCGCCTTCAAAAACTTCACCGTCAACACGGCCAGTAAAATCTAAAGTAAGCTTGTCGCCATTTTTAGTTTTACGTTTATTTTCTTTCCACGTTTTATGTTGATTCTGTAATGTAGTGAACATTTCATCTAAATCAGCATCTGTAACTTCAACGTTAGGACGCTCAACAGCGATTGACTCTAAGCCAGTTAAAGTAACGTCAGGATAAATTTCGAATGTTGCTTCGAATTCAAGCGCTTTGCCGTCTTCATTGCTTTTAGCAATAAAACTTGGACGTCCAGCTGGATTCATTTTCTCTGCTACGATTGCATCAACAAAGTTACGCTGCATTAATTCACCAGCAACTTCTTGACGAACTGATTGACCGTAACGCTTTTGAATTACAGACACAGGAACCTTACCTGGACGGAAACCATTAATACGTTGAGTTTTTCCGATGTGACGAAGACGGTTCTTAACTTCTACATCTACTGATTCTGCAGGAACAGAAATAGTTATCTTACGTTCCAAACCTTGTGTAGTCTCTACTGAAACTTGCATTTTAATACCTCAAAACTTAGCGTTTTATTAACGCTTTCAATAACACAACTACTTCACAGCTTAATTAGCCAAAGAGTGTGACGTTTGTAGCTCTATAACCAATGCTACAGAAGCCCGAAAAATCCAAATAAATACCAATCCCTATTAAGTCTCTGAATAAAATCAAACTCAATAGGCTTAGAATAAAACCAAGATTTTAAAATAATGACGCGAAATTATAGCGATGCTTTATATAAGAGTCGACCCCTTAAATGGGTTATTTTTGACTTATTTTAAAAAATAGTGATAAAACAAGAACAAAATAGAGCTTTGGGGGGGAATAAAGATATGTGAAGCGAGATAACTTACAACTCATTGAGTGTAAAATGTTTGGTAAATTATATTTTTAAGAAAGTAAATAAAGGATAATAAGAAACAAAGAGGGATATTCATTAAGAAGTGGTCGGTGATGCAAGATTCGAACTTGCGACCCCTTGGACCCAAACCAAGTGCGCTACCAAGCTGCGCTAATCACCGACATTTATTCTATTCTTACAACATTTACACCCATTTATTGAGAAAAAATGGGGTGGCTAAAGGGACTTGAACCCTCGACAACCGGAATCACAATCCGGGGCTCTACCAACTGAGCTATAGCCACCATTGTAAATACTGTATGGTACGCCCTGCAGGAGTCGAACCTGCGACCCACGCCTTAGAAGGGCGTTGCTCTATCCAGCTGAGCTAAGGGCGCATTAACCTACAGAATTTCTTTTTTAGTTACTAACTACATAATTAAAAAAGTGGTCGGTGATGCAAGATTCGAACTTGCGACCCCTTGGACCCAAACCAAGTGCGCTACCAAGCTGCGCTAATCACCGACATATACTGCATTAAAAGAAACGATAAATATGTGCCTTTCAACGGGTGCGGATATTACCTAGTTGCCTGAGCCCCGTCAAACCTTTTTTGTAAAAAAATAACTGCTTGCTCACTTTTAAAGCAAGGCGCTTGATAATCACCACTTATTGCCTATAAATATAACAACTTTACTAATGTGAATAAATTTTGTATCTAATGTATTGGGTAAACATAAGCTAAATTGCACTTTTAATTATTAATATATTGATTTGGCAATTAATTACCTAATAAAAGTACATTTATCCTCGCCCCTGCTATAACACTCCCTCTTTTTATGCGAAAATGGCGGCGTTTTTCATCATTTAACTAATTTAATTGAAACTATCATGACAGCAACTCTTATAGACGGTAAATACATAGCCCAGCAGCTTAGGCTCTCAGTAAAAGAAAAAGTAGCACTACGCATTGAAAAGGGCTTAAGACCTCCAGGATTGGCGGTTATATTAGTAGGCTCTGATCCTGCGTCACAAGTTTATGTAGGGAGTAAACGTCGAGCTTGTGAAGAAGTCGGTTTCCTTTCTCGTTCTTACGATCTTGAGCCAACGACAACACAAGCAGAATTATTTACTTTAATTGATGAATTAAATAATGACGAAAGTATTGATGGCATTTTAGTTCAGCTACCTTTACCAAAAGGTTTAGATGCTAATTTGATTATCGAACATATCAACCCATTAAAAGATGTTGATGGATTCCACCCATTTAATGTCGGAAAACTGGCGCTTCGTCAGCCTGGATTAAGGCCATGCACACCTAAAGGCATTATAAAGCTCATCGAAACTACAGGTGTTAATCCTCACGGTTTAGAAGCGGTTATAGTGGGTGCTTCAAATATTGTTGGCCGACCAATGACATTAGAGTTATTGCTAGCTGGTTGCACAGTAACAACGACACATCGATTTACTAAAAATCTTGAAGAGAAAGTACGCAATGCTGATTTATTAGTGTGTGCCGTAGGAAAACCTGAGTTTATTCCTGGAGAGTGGATTAAAGAAGGGGCTATCGTGATTGATGTAGGGATTAACCGCTTAGACAATGGAAAACTTGTTGGAGATATTGGTTTTGATATCGCGAACACCAAAGCAGCTCATATTACACCTGTACCTGGTGGTGTAGGTCCAATGACTGTTGCAAGCTTGATTGAAAATACTTTAATAGCTTGTGAGGAATTTCATTAACTATCTAGAAATTTACATTTCAAGGGGAAATTGAAGCTGTATATAGAACCTACTCTTTGCTGAATAAGAAAACGGTTAAAGCTCAACCCAATAAAAAGTCATTGATAATCATTATCATTTAGATTACCATTGTCGCTCTTATTAATTATTGAGCTTTACCCTATGTACGTGTGCATTTGTCATGGCGTTACCGACAGTCAAATTGAAGCTGCCATCGATGATGGCGCGACAACTATGCGGATGATATCCGATGAGCTTAACGTCGGTAACCAATGTGGACAGTGCTGTTCATGTGCAAAAAAGATATTAAATACTAAATTAATAAAAATTGCCGAAGCACAACCTGCTGTAGCATAAGTTTAATCATTGCCCCCCTATCATCAAACTAAATCAATAAAAACAATAGTAATTATCATTACCATTTACTTATTTAATATCAATCTATTAAGCTCCTTTATAGATTGATTTAATCTTTTCTCCTTTCTATAAATCCACCTATATTTAAATCATGTTTATTTAAGTATGGAGGCATTATGAAAGGTAAAATAAATATTATAGCCGCGTTAAATCAAATACTCACTCAAGAACTAAGTTCGATAAATCAATATTTCTTGCATGCGCGAATGTTTAAAAATTGGGGATTAGAGGGGCTAGATGAAAAGTCCTATAAAAAATCAATAAAAGATATGAAGCAAGCTGATGATATTATCGAAAGAATTCTCTTCCTCGAAGGTCTCCCTAATTTACAGCAACTTGCAAAACTTAGAATAGGCGAACATGCTGCTGAAATGTTGCAATGCGATCTAGACTTTGAAACCGCTCATATAGTTGATTTACGTAAGGCTATTGCACTTTGTGAGTCTGAAAAAGATTACATCAGCAGAGAGTTACTTGAAAATAGACTAAATGCAGAAGAAGATCATGTTGATTGGATAGAAGCACAGCAACTACTTATCACAAATATTGGAATTGAAAACTATTTACAATCTATGATAGAGGAAGATTAACATGCAAGGTAAACAGTTAGTTATCGACCAACTAAATAAGCAATTAACCCTTGAATTAACATCAATGGATCAATACTTAGCTCACTCAAAAATTTACGAAGACTGGGGGATAAACAAACTCCATGAAAAACTGTCCCATGAATATGAAGAAGAGCTTGGTCATGCGAAACGCCTAGCTGAACGGATTTTATTTTTAGAGGGCCACGCAGATACAGTATCTAGAGAAAAAGTAAACATTGGTTCTAACATTAAAGAAATGCTGGCGAACGATTTAGAGGCAGAGCGTATTGTTGCTGAGAGTCTACGTAAAATCATTGGTATTTGTGAGCAGGAGCAAGATTACATTAGTCGAACGATTCTTGAAGACCTACTTGATGATACTGAGATGGATCATATTTATTGGCTTGAACAACATTTAGGGTTAATCGATAAAATAGGGCTACAAAACTATATTCAATCACAAATGTAGTTGAATATTATTCCCTAGGTTCTATTTATAAAAGCCGGAATAACTCCGGCTTTTATGTTTTTTATTTTATAACTTTATTTAGACTGTGCTACTTTTAAAAATTGTAAATTTTTAGCAATATCTTCAGCAGCTGTTCTAGTATTAATATCTTCGTCTATTTTCAAAATATAGCCTTCTTTTGAAATATAAAAAGTTACCCTACTTGCCATTCTCATAATATTTAACACATCATATGCTTGCGCTGTTTCTTTCGTTGGATCACTTAACATAGGGAAGTCTGCACCCGTCTTCTTTGCAAAAGCTCTATTTTTGTCCAACGGGTCAACACTAGCCATAAAATAACTGGCATTGTATTCTCTAATCAAATGTCCCTTCTCTACCAATGATTTACATTCGATAGTACATCCACGGGTATTAGCCATTGGGTACCATGCTAAGACGACTGCTTGCTTGCCTTTATAATCACTCAATTGATAATAATCACCATTTGTCGCTTTTAATTTAAAATCTGGCGCTTGCTCTCCAACTTTCAAATCAGTAGCTAGCAAGCTAAAACTGGTAAATATGGCAATGAATGTACAAACTACTTTTGACGATTTTTTCATCAGGGTTACCTTTAAATATGAGTGTATTGCGAGTGTATTATTTAATAGTTGGCTTTAAATTTATCTTATTTGACACAGCCATCATGAGAGTATGATTCGTCTAAATACCTCAAATAGTTTAATGGGTACACTATTTCGTAATCTAATTTTGGGTTGTTGACTTACTCAGGCATGAATCAATACTTTCGTTACATCTATCGACTCGACACCTATTCATCTATTCATCTATTCATCTATTCATCTATTCATCTATTCATCTATTCATCTATTCATCTATTCATCTATTCATCTATTCATCTATTCATCTATTCATCGCTGAGCATACTGCTGAATGGCAATCAGCACAAGGTGTAGAATTAAATTGGTTAAACACACAGAAAACCAGACAAAAAAAATGAACTGCGTAATAATTAATAAACTAACATGATACAATTTTCTCAACGAATAATGGGAGTCTTCTTTTGAAAGATTGTAATCAATGTGGGAAATGTTGTATCAAATACGGCGATGGCGGCATTGAAGCTTCTGATGAAGATATTGAAATGTGGGAAATTTTTAGGCCCCATATTCATCAGTATGTTATCAAGAATAAAATTTGGTTTAGCCCTGAAACAGGCGAACAATTAACACAATGCCCATTTCTAGAAAAAATGCCAAACCAACACTCTTCAGAGCAAGTAAAATATACTTGCGCTATTTATCTAGACCGTCCTGAAGATTGTCGTCAATACCCCAGTAATATAGCTGAAATGGTTAGGGATGAATGTGAAATGATTGAAGTTGTAGATTTAAATCATCCAAAAAAAGCACAGTTGATCCTCGACGACTTAATGAGCGACAGTAGATAGTTAACAACAGTTCGTAATTTTATCGTATTTTCACCTCACCCGATAATCTGCAATTTTTTACCATTTATTGTCATTGCCCTTATGACTTTCTTCTTCAACTTTGTACCTTTGTAATGTCTTGTTACACAGTCTTTCAAAATAAAATGTAGAATTCCAGGTCATTTTTAACGTGTTAAACCTACAATGTAAGATGCTTATGAAATTCTTTTTAGGATGCGCCGATGGTTACTAAAGATGCCATAAAATATCAGATTTTAACTTTTACTTTGTTATTCCTTCTTTTTACTCCTTATTCATCTGCAAAAAGCCGAGGTGAAAATACTCATGATAACCAGAATATAGATGTACAGTTCCATTCAAACATGTCTTCAGATAAAAAAGAAATCTTACGTCAATGGGTTAATCATAGCCGTGACGCGTTAACACTTGTTTACGGTGAACTCCCTGTGGACCATTTCATCACTAAAATAGAATTCAGTAAGCGAGACTCAGGTGTAGTTCCATGGGGAGAGGTTAGCCGGAATACTATTCCTGAGGTGACACTTATTGTGAACCCTAAAAGTACCCTCAATGAATTAAAAGCAGATTGGACGATATATCATGAATTTAGCCACTTGCTTATTCCATATGACGTAGGAGATGCCCGTTGGTTTTCAGAAGGGTTAGCGAGTTATTATCAAAATATAATACAAGCCCGCGCAGGTATGTTTAGCGAAAACAAGATGTGGCAAAAACTTTATGATGGCTTTGAGCGAGGTAAGAAAGAAACCGGTTACAATCATCACAAATTAAGTTATTTGAGTGATAATATTCATCAAAACCATAGTTACATGCGTGTTTACTGGAGTGGTGCGCTATATTGGCTTAAAGCTGACATTGCTCTAAGAGAACGCAACACCGGTTATTCACTTGATAAAGCGTTATATGAATTGCACCAATGCTGTTTTGACCGCTATTTATCGGCAGAAGAAATTACCAAACAACTCGACAAGTTAACTAAAAACTCTATCTTTACTTCATTATTTGCGAAATTTTCAGACAGTTACGCCTTACCTAAATACATAAATGAATTACGTTCTTTAGGTATAGAGCTAGATGCAGGACAAGTAACATTGAAAAAAGAAACTAAAAAAAGCCATATTAGACGTGCTATTTTTCAAGGAAATATGAGTAAATAACCCAAGAATGTTTTGCTCATGCAAATAGAAGTGTATTCTTTTCCCGATTACTCTTCTAAAACCTCTTCATGAGCATGCTTACGTTGGTAAACGGTATAACGCATCGCATACTTTTCAGCAAAGCGATAACTTATATAAGCAATAAAAATCCACACAATGAAATTATCAGTATTGAATTTACCGGACCAATAAGTAAACCAAATAATTGCCTGTATCATGTTAGTTATTGAATCAATTATCATAGCAATCAAAGTGTCTAAAGTGAATAATGCAACAACATCCTGCCATCCCTTAATGCTAAACAAGAAATTAATGACTTGAGTTAATTCAATAACAATAAAAGTTAATAACGCAATCAGCCCATAAAAGCCACCACCGAAGGTCACCCATTTAGAGTGTAAAAATAGTAAGTCTTTTTTGTGTTTTCTTGAAAGAGATGAACCTGTGTCGTTATTTTTTTTAAAAGCATCTTTGAGTTCATCATCAGTTGATAAATATCCTTTCTGATAAGAAAAGTAGATCATTAAAAAACTAAAGACACCAACAGGTACGCCGACAAATAAAATCGCTTGTAAAACATCTAATAGAGTATGCACAGTGGTATTAATTTATTAAGGGGAATGTATTAAAGTAAATATAGCCGATTGCAGAAGCTAAACATAGCCAGTTAAGTATTTATTGGTTGGATGAAACTCATTAATACTTAACTGCTGAGAGAGGAATATGATTAATCTATCTTTTGTTTTTAGGAACATAATTCAAAATAGAAACAGGTACCACTTTTTTAACAGGAAAACCTTCAAACTCTTTGCGCTTAATCACGTGCCCTAACCGACTTTCTATTGCACAAAGATTTCGAAAGTTATCTTTTGCAACAAATGAAACAGCTTCTCCTGATGCTCCTGCTCGACCTGTGCGACCGATACGGTGAATATAGTCATCAACTTGGTCTGGTAAGTCATAATTAACCACTCGGGTAAGCTCGCCGATATCAAGACCTCGTGAAGCAATACCTGTAGCGACAAGAAATTTAATTTTTCCCGTTTTAAACTCATTAAGCACTTGTTCTCTAACAGCCTGCGTTCTGCCACCATGAATAGACTCAGCATTAATACCACGTTTTTCTAACTGACTAACAAGTTTAGCCGCACCATGCTTTGTTTCAATAAAAATGAGCGCTTGATCCCATTTTTCTTCATTAATTAAATGGCTAAGCAATGCAGACTTATTGCCTTTATCAACCGTTATTAACCATTGGTCAATTTTAGGTTTCGACGCGCTATTATTGGCGATTGAAATTTCAGTTGCATTACTAAAGGTTCTTTTTGACAATGTACGAACATCATCAGAAATAGTGGCAGAAAATAATAAATTTTGACGTTCCAGAGGCAAACGTTCAATAATTTTATTAATATCCTCAATAAAGCCCATATCAAGCATTCTATCGGCTTCATCTAAGACAAGCACTTCAAGTTCGTCAAAATGCAAGGCGCGTTGATGAGCCATATCAAGTAATCGACCAGGAGTTGCGACGACAATATCTACACCCCAAATCAGCTTTTGCTTTTGAGGTTCAATTTCAATGCCGCCATACATTGCCATAGAACTTAGATTTAAATGTTTGCCATAATCACTAATACTTTGCTCTACTTGAACGGCAAGTTCACGTGTCGGTGTAAGGATCAATGCTCTTATGCGTTTGCCACGTAATTTTCGATTGGTATTAAGTTTTTCAAGAATAGGTAAAACAAAACTAGCCGTTTTACCTGTACCCGTTTGCGCTGCAGCAACTAGGTTTTTTCCAGATAAAATAACAGGAATGGCTTTTTTCTGAATAGCCGTTGGCTCGCTATAATTTAATTCAGCAACAGCTTTTAAAAGAGGTTCACTTAATCCAAGTGTCGAAAATGGCATGGTACTATCCTTGAAGCTTAATTTTCAAACCTTTAATGAAGGCCGATAAAACTTCATCACTACACTCTCTGTAATGTTTGTTATTTACACTTCTAAAGAATGCACTTAACTCATATTTTGTTAGGCTCAATTCTGCTAATTCAAGCGTATCAATCACTTCATCCGCATGTAAAGAGAAGGCTATTTTTAACTTATTGAAAATGGCGTTATTACTCAAAACATTTTCAGCAACAGCTTGTGGCCCTTCTTTCGCGCCTCTTTTTTCAACAATTAAACCATTGAGGAAACTAGCTAGTTCGACATCAAGTAATTCTACATAAGCCTCTTCATCTTTTTCAGTGAAAAAGCTAACGAGTTGTTCTGTTGAAATGTCACACGCATTTAATTTGAAGACAGAGCATATTTTTGCGTCATCAAAATCAAGTAATGTGGTAATGCGACGAAGAATATCATTGTTTATCATGTATAGGCCTAGAAATAGTCGTTGAGGAGAATATAACGTTAGAGTCATATTCAAAAAAGATAAAGAGTATAGCGCACTCGTTTTGCATTCGGGCTAACTCATTTATATGAGGTGTTGAAAGCGCTTATCTTAATATTTAATAACGTTATTTAAAACGTTGTTAAATATTAAAACAAGCGTAGCTAAAAAAGATTAAGCTCTTTTTTGAAGCTGCATTTGGCTATCAAGGTATTCGTCTAACGTGCCTTGAAAATCAATAAGCTTTTTATCTTTAATATCAATAATGCGTGTTGCCAAGCTTGAAACAAACTCACGGTCATGGCTAACAAAGATTAACGTGCCTTCAAAATCTTTAAGAGCATTATTTAATGCATCTATCGCTTCGATATCCATGTGGTTAGTGGGCTCATCCATAATCAAAACATTGACATCAGCCATCATCAAACGACCAAATAACAAACGATTCTTTTCACCACCAGAACAGTTACGCGCCTTTTTATTCGCATCGTCGTCAGTAAATAACATACGACCTAACATGCCGCGAACACTTAAGTCGTTATGGCAAGGTCTACGCCATTGAGACATCCAATCCATCAAACTTAAATCATTATCAAAGAATGAACCGCTATCTTGTGGGCAATAACCAACGGAAGCATTTTCAGACCATTTAACAACGCCTTCATAATTATCAAGTTCATTCATTAAACAACGTAAAAATGTGGTTTTACCGACACCATTTTCGCCGATAATCGCTACTTTTGCACCTGCTTCAAGTAATAAATCACCGTTTTTAAATAAGACTTCACCATCAAAACCATGACCTAGGTTTTCAAGTTCTAATGCTTGGCGATGCATTTTTTTACCCGGAGCAAAAGCAATTTTTGGTGTTATTCTGCTTGACGACTTCACATCATCAAGTTTAATTTTATCCATTTTCTTCGCACGAGAACTCGCTTGTTTTGCTTTTGACGCATTGGCGCCAAAACGGTTAACGAAATCTTGAAGCTCTGCAATTTCTTCCGCTTTCTTTACATTACCTGACAATAACTGTTCACGTAATAAAGCTGATTGTGCAAGGAAAAACTCGTAGTTACCTGGGTAAATACGTAATTCACCATAATCAATATCAGCCATATGAGTACAGACAGAATTAAGAAAGTGTCTATCATGCGAGATGATAATCATGGTGCATTTACGTTTATTTAACTCAGTTTCTAACCAGCTGATAGTATGAATATCCAAGTTATTGGTAGGTTCATCGAGTAATAAAATATCAGGATTAGCAAACAAAGCCTGTGCTAGTAGAACACGTAGTTTCCAACCAGGCGCGACTTGTTGCATTGAACCGTAATGAAAAGACTCTTCAATACCTGCTTCTAATAAAATTTCGCCCGCACGACTTTCTGCGGTATATCCGTCCATTTCAGCAAATTCACTTTCTAAGTCACCAACACGCATGCCATCGGCTTCACTCATTTCGGCTTGTGCGTAAATAGCATCTCTTTCTTGCTTAACTTTCCATAAAGGCATATCACCCATGATCACAGTATCAATAACATTATGCGCTTCAAATGCGAATTGATCTTGACCCAAAGTACTGACTTTGTTGCCAGCACTTACCGATACATTGCCAGAGCTTGGAACAAGATCGCCACTAAGTATCTTCATAAATGTAGACTTGCCACAACCATTTGCACCGATCAAACCATAGCGGTGACCGTTGCCAAATTTAGCCGAGATGTTTTCAAACAACGGCTCTGCGCCAAATTGCATTGTAATGTTAGATGTAGTGATCAAAGAAATATTCCTAAATAATGCTAACTAATATTGTTAACCAGCAATGGTGAAGATAGCAAAAATAGAAACTTATTTAAGACCATCAAAATAAAGTCGCGCATTATACAGTAATAACTCTAATCTCCCTACCTAATATTGACTTTTATTGATTATTTTTTCACCAGAAAATGGTGTTTTGCAAAAATATCCGGTTAAATTAAAGTTTTACAATGCGTGAAGAGAACATTTTGCAAGGTATTAAGATTGAACTAAAAACTAATATACTCATTACGATAGATTGAATTTCCCATGGTTTGACGATTTATCCGTATTTATTTACCCGCTCAGGTCAATAATATTAGCTAACTTATCTCTTAGATTTTTTGATTGATGCAAATATAACCCAACGAGTTGAAGTTATTCACTGAATAATTTCGGCTTTAACAGAAAATAACATTCAATCAGCACCTAAGGGTTAATTAAAAATGCTCTTTAACTAATCGAGCAATGTTGTGAGCGTTACTACCGGCTTCTTGGGATAAACCTTCAAAAACACCTTTTTTATTTTCCGCTGTTTTATCCTGACTTACCTTCCATTTCCCTGCTATCGATACAATTTCTATTTCTAAACCAACAATGGCTGACAACATTTTATCAATATATGCTTGAGGTGCGTCATTTACTGACCAAGGTACTGGTTGATTTTCTTCATATTGATCAGTTAAGTTATTCAACATTGTTAAAATCCATTGGTCATCATGTATAAACGAAACAATCCCTTTTACATGAACAGAGACGTAATTCCATGTCGGAACAACTTTACCGTGCTCTTGCTTTGTCGGGTAATAATTAGGCGATATATAACTGTTAGGGCCATTGAAAATTATTAACACTTCCGATTTATCTTTAATATTTTTCCACAGAGGATTTGCTTTAGCTATATGTCCTTGTAAAACATCTTTCTCAGCTGCTTCACTTAAAATCAAAGGCATATGGTTAGCCTCAAACCCTGATTCATTTTGAGTAATAAAGGTCGCAAAAGAGTAATTAGCCATTATTCCTTTTAATTTATTGATGTCATTTTGCAAAAACCGTTTAGGTATATACATATCCTCTCCTAACCTTCTTAATAACGAAGTAAATAAAGTAAATAA